>JAEEGL010227459.1_pt1 | contig 14794 bp, 14 predicted proteins | sample 9134231 | NCBI WGS metagenome assembly JAEEGL01 (sample SAMN16246548, study PRJNA631951) | gut metagenome | biome: gut microbiome; feature: rumen; material: fiber-attached | host: Bos | place: Iran: Karaj | collected 2018-10 | reverse complement strand
CAGAATTCGGCGGGGCACAACTGCGGAGGCCTATTTTTCACAGAATCTGTACGAAAGGAGGGGCCCGTTGCAAAATAGGCTTTAGAAAAAAACGCGGAGACTGTAGCCCCAAGGGGTTGGCAGTCTCCGTGTTTTGCGTTATGCTGTAGGTGTGAACAAACAATCAAAAACGCAAGAACAGTTTACGACATATGAGCGGAATGGTCAACTGTTTCTTGCAATGAATTTGGAAATTTCATTACCGGAGAACGAACCCGTCCGACTGGCCAGCGCCCAGCTTGAGGAACTGGATTATACGAATCTGTATAAAGCGTATTCGTCCAAGGGACGGAAATCGGCAGTGGAACCACGGGTTATGTTCAAGGTAATGGCATATGCGTATCAGCAAGGGATCTTCTCCAGCCGGAAGATCGAAGAAGCCTGCAGATATCGGGTGGATTTCAAATGGCTGCTGGAGGATCATGCAGCGCCGGATCATACGACTATCTCCAGATTCCGCACAGGGAGATGTATGGGTGTGGTGGAGGATCTGTTTTACCAGTATATCCGCAAGCTGGAGGAATGGGGCGCCACGGATCATGAGACAGTGTTTATCGACGGGACGAAGCTGGAAAGCCGTGCCGGACGGTATACCTTTGTCTGGAAGAAGTCTATAGAGAAGCATCTGGAGAAGGTCAGGGAGGATGTGTTTGCGGCAACGGGAATCCGCAGTCTGTCTGAGCTGCGGAACCATCTGGACAGCAGGAAGGAGCAGATTTGCTTTGTCCATGGGATCGGACACAGGAAAAGCGCCGCCCAGAAGGAGTGGGAAGCGCTGGAGGAGCTGTGCAATCGTTGGGAATCCTATGAATTATCCCTTGGCATCATGGGAGAAAGCCGGAACAGTTATTCCAAGACAGATCATGATGCGACCTTTATGCGGATGAAGGATGACCATATGCGCAACGGGCAGTTAAAGCCTGCCTATAACGTTCAGGTGGCAGTAAACAGTGAATTCATCACTGGAATAGACGCGTTTTCCAATCGAACAGATTTCGGTACTTTGCAGCCATTCCTTCGTACCCTGCAGCGGTTTCATGAGGCAAAATACGAGGAAGTCACCGCGGATTCCGGATATGAGAGTCTGGATAATTATCTGTTCCTGGAGCGCAATGGCCAGATGAGTTTTATCAAGCCCTCCAACTACGACCAGAGAAAGACAAAGAGATTCAAAAAGCAGATCGGCCGGATCGAGAACATGTCCTATGATCCGGAGGAAGACTGCTTCACCTGCGCGGAGGGCAGAAAGCTGCCGCTCCATCGGGAATCCACGGAGTGCACAGAAGACGGTCAGCTTATTTCCAACGCCTGGTATCGCTGTGAGGATTGCGCAAACTGTCCGAAGAGAACTGCCTGCTGCCGGGCCAAAGACGCCGACAAGCCCAAGGAACTCAGATTACAGAAAACCTTCTGGGAAAAGCGTGCGGAATCCCTGAACCATATCACGACAGAACGTGGGATACTTCTGCGTATGTGCCGCTCCATTCAGGCAGAAGGAACATTCGGACTGCTGAAAAACGACTTTGGGTTCCGCAGGTTCCTGACTGCCGGAAAAGTGAAGATTCGGATTGAGCTGTTCTTCCTGGCGCTGGGCTTTAATCTCAAAAAATACTGGATGAAACGGGAACACAACCGTTTAGGCCAGCATCTTTCCACCGTAAAGCTGGAATAGGCACAGAAAAACAGAATAGTTTCCACCGTTGGCGCTGGTATTTCGGCCAGGGCCGGCTTTGCTATATCATTTTTACAGTTCAGGCGCCTTTTTTGCCCTATTATCCCATGGAACAGACCGTATTATATGCTGAGGGAGCGTCACAGAATGATTAAACATTCTGCAACGCTCCCTTTTCCTCATAGCGTCTTGATGTAGTGTTTCTGAACCTTCCGCATGGTAAATCCCATCCGTTCGTAAAAGGCGTGGGCGTCTTCCCGTTCCACTCCGGTGACCAGCCGGATTCCGGCTGCCCCCGTTTCGGCTGCCCACTCTTCCGCTTCCGCCAGCAGCCGGGTGGCGATGCCCCGGCGGCGGAACTCGGTAAAGACCGCGAGCACCAGCACGTTTTTCATGGGGTCGAAATACAGAGTATCATAGTTTTCCAGATGGATATAGCCCACCACCAGATCCTCGTCCAGAATGCGCTGGGTCTCGTCCAGGTACGCCATCTCCAGATTTTCCCGGGTTTTGTCCAGCGGATAATCGCAGCCCAGCGCCTCCTTGTTGAGAAGCTGGATGGCCGCAGCATCCTCCGGACGTGCGTTACGGACTCTCATGCTCCGCCCTCCTTTATTTCATGTAGTTGAGATATCCTTCCAGGATCAGGGACGCCGCTACGGCGTCCACATTCTTTTTATGTTTTTTTTCCTTCTTTCCGTTGGCCCGAAGGATGTTGTGGGCCTCCACAGTGGTACGGCGTTCGTCCCAGAGGATCACTTCCATACCTGTCTTCTCCTCCACCAGTGCCGCGAACTCCCGGTACAGCGCCGCCCGTGGACCTTCCGTACCATCCATGTTCTTCGGGAAGCCCATGACAAGCCGTTCCGGTTTGTGCTCGGTTACCAGGGCTGCCACTTTCTCCGCCGTTCGTTCCCGATTCCACTCTGATACCACAGTGGTATAGCCCACGATCATCCCCAGAGCATCGGATACCGCAACACCGGTCCTGGCGTCTCCGTAATCCAGCGCCATAACCTTCATACGCTCCACCTCCATGTACTCAATATACCACGTTTCCCATCCCAGAACAAGGCTTTCGGGACTGTTGACGCCGCCTTCTGCCATGAAGAGAATTCCGACGGAGAAAAAAGCAAAATACTCCTTGACCTGACTGGCTTTCTGTGATAGAATGGCTCTACCTGTGAATTTCGGGCTGTTTTTCTATGCCCATTTTCAGCCGTACCGGTCTTACAGGCCATTCAAATTTTCATATGAGTACGGTGATACAGGGAGGCAATTTAAGGAGGTGCCGAAATGCGCGTTAAAGTGACACTGAGATGCGATGAGTGCAAGCAGCGTAACTACAACACCATGAAAAACAAGAAGAACGATCCCGACCGTCTCTCCATGCGGAAGTACTGCAGATTCTGCAGGAAGCATACGACGCATACCGAGACAAAGTAAGGGAGGAGACCACCAATGGCTGAGGCTAAAAATCAGGAAAAGAGCAACATTTTCCAAAGAACTGGCCGGCGCATCAGCAAGTGGTTCCGCGAGATGCGGTCCGAACTGAAGAAGGTCGTCTGGCCCAGCAGAAAGCAGCTTATCCAGAATTCTCTGGTGGTTCTGCTCTGCGTCCTGGTGGTCGGCGTTTTCATCTGGATCTTTGATGCCGTGGCCAATCTGATCGTACAGGGGCTGATCGGCCTGTTCCACTAAGCAGGTGAGCGATCATGGCAGAAGAAGCAAGGTGGTATGTAGTTCATACCTACTCCGGCTATGAAAACACAGTTAAGGCTACCATAGAAAAAAGCGTTGAAAACCGTCATCTGGAGCACCTGATCCATCAGGTCCTCATTCCTACTGAGACCGTCACAGAAAATGTAACTGTCAACAAGAAGGACGCCAGCAACCGCATTCTCAAGGACGAGTTCGGCGAGAATATCACTGAGGTCGTTACGAAAACCGTGGAGCGGAAGATCTACCCCGGCTATGTCATCGTGAAAATGGTCATGACTGACGAGGCCTGGTACATCATTAACTCCGTCCGTGGCGTTACCGGCTTTGTAGGCGCTGACGCAGATGCGAAACCCATGATCCGTGCCATTCCCCTTACCGATGAGGAAGCCCTGCAGCTGGGCATTGAAAAGCGCACCGTTGAGGTGGCATTCAAGGTGGGCGACCGGGTAAAGATCCTGGACGGCCCCCTCACAGGCTTTGTCGGTGAAGTGGACGAGCTGGACGTGGACAACAACGAAGTAGGCGTCGCCGTCATGATGTTCGGGCGGAAGACGTCCCAGATGCTGGAGCTGGATCAGGTGGAACCTGTCCAGGAATAACCGGCAAGCGTTTCCCCGGACCTCCGGGCCCGGAACGTGGGAGGAGCCTCCGGCTCCGCCAAATATACGCCTCGCGCGTATCACCACATTTTTACAGGAGGTGCTATTATGGCACAGAAAGTAACAGGTTATATCAGACTGCAGATTGAAGCCGCCAAGGCCACCGCTTCCCCCCCTGTGGGCCCCGCTCTCGGCCAGCACGGCGTCAACATCTCGCAGTTCATCAAGGAATTCAACGAGCGCACCAAGGATCAGGTCGGCTACAAGATCCCCGTCGTGATCACCGTCTATGCGGACCGCAGCTTCTCCTTCATCACCAAGACTCCCCCCACCGCCACACTGATCCAGAAGGCCGTGGGCATTGAGAAGGGATCCGGAGAGCCCAACCGCAACAAGGTCGCTTCTATCACCCGTGACCAGCTCCGGGAGATTGCGGAAAAGAAAATGCCCGACCTGAACGCCGCTTCCATTGAGGCTGCTATGAGCATGGTCGCCGGCACCTGCCGCAGCATGGGCGTCACTGTCGCCGACTGATCGTCAACCAATCCGAGGTGTGCGCCGCTGTCTGCGGCATACCCTCATAACGTGGGAGGATTATTCCGACGAACCACTATAAGGAGGATATTCAATTGAAGAACGGTAAAAAATATCAGGAGAGCGCCAAGCTCGTGGATCGCAGCGTACAGTACGAGGCTGCTGACGCCTGCGCTCTGGTTATCAATACTGCCAAGGCAAAATTCGATGAGACCGTAGAGGTCCACATCCGGCTGGGTGTTGACTCCCGGCACGCCGACCAGCAGGTCCGCGGCTCCGTGGTTCTGCCCAACGGCACCGGCAAGACCCGCCGCGTGCTCGTTTTCGCCAAGGACGACAAGGCCGATATCGCCCGGGAAGCCGGCGCCGATTATGTCGGCGGCATGGACATGGTGGAGCGGATCCAGAAAGAAAACTTCTTTGACTACGACGTGGTGGTAGCCACCCCCGACATGATGGGCATTGTCGGCCGTCTTGGTAAGGTCCTGGGCCCCAAGGGTCTGATGCCCTCCCCCAAGGCCGGCACTGTTACGCCCGATGTGGCCAAAGCCATTTCCGAAATCAAAGCCGGTAAGATCGAGTACCGTCTGGACAAGACCAACATTGTCCACTGCCCCATCGGCAAGGTTTCCTTCGGCCCCGAGAAACTGGTTGAGAACTTTGAAACTCTCATCGGTGCCATCATCAAGGCCAAGCCTGCTGCCGCCAAGGGCCAGTATATCAAGTCCTGTGTCCTGGCTTCTACCATGGGCCCCGGCGTCAAGGTCAGCACCACCAAGTACTAAGAAAAAGTTCTTGACAGACTGATCAGAATCTGATAATATATATTGCGCTGCCAGAGACAGCAGGAGGCTAACGCCGTAACGGGATCTCCCTTCCTGCCGAGGATAGCACAGACTTTGTTACTATAACCGTAACGGTTTTGTGTCCTCGTACCTCTCTGGTACGAGGACATTTTTTCTGGAGGTGACAATTGCATGCCTAATGCACAGGTACTGGAAGCCAAAAAGGCCACAGTTTCTGCCCTTGCTGAACAGATGAAGGGCGCGACTGCCGGCGTATTTGTGGACTATAAGGGTATCACTGTGGAGCAGGACACCAAGCTGCGGAATGATTTCCGTGAGGCCGGCGTCAGCTACACCGTCGTGAAGAACACCCTGACCCGTCTGGCTGCCCGGGAGTGCGGTTATGATTTTGACGAGCTGCTCAACGGCACCACGTCCTTTGCCATGACCACCGGCGACCCCATCGCCCCTGCCCGTATCGTCAGTCAGTTTGCCAAGCAGAACCGGATCCTCGCCATCAAGGGTGGATTCGTAGAAGGCAAGATCGTTTCCGTGGACGAGCTCAACGCCTTTGGTGAGCTGACTTCCAAGAACGATCTGGTAGCTCAGGTGCTCGGCACCCTGCTTGCTCCCATCAGTTCTCTGGCCTTCGTGCTGGATCAGATCCGGCAGCAGAAGGAAGAAGGCGGCGCTGCGCCCGCCGAGGCCGTTCCCGCAGCAGAATAATCTATTTTACGATACTATAAATGGAGGTAAATTACTATGGCTAGCGAAAAGATTGCTGCTATGATCGAAGAAGTTAAGACCCTCTCTGTGCTGGAGCTGGCTGAGCTGGTTCACGCTCTGGAAGAGGAGTTCGGCGTTTCCGCCGCCGCTGCCGCTGTTGCTGCTCCCGCTGCCGGCGGTGCTGCTGCTCCCGCTGAGGAGGAGAAGACGGAGTTTGATGTGGTCCTGACCGAGGTCGGCGCCAACAAGATTGCCGTCATCAAGGCTGTCCGTGAGGCAACCGGTCTGGGCCTGAAGGAGGCCAAGGCTCTGGTTGACGGCGCTCCTGCTACCGTTAAGGAGGCCATGGCCAAGGCTGACGCCGAGGCTCTTGCTGAGAAGCTGAAGGAAGCCGGCGCTACCACCGAGCTGAAGTAATTCAGAACGAAAGTTTGTCCCGCACATCTGTGGATGTGCGGGACTTTTTTGCTGTTTACGGGCTGTTTTCTAGTCTACGGCTTCAATGAAGTACAGTCTGGACCCGAAATCCTGGAAGTACCGGGTCTGCTCATTGAAGCCGGTGCCTCCGTAAGCAGGAGCCAGTTTGACACCCGCCTTCATCAGGACAGATCCGGAAACGGTGACGTCCTCCACTTCGGCAGGCAGAGAGACAAATTTTGCAAGCACATTGTGTACGAGGGAATTCTGCCGGATATGTATCGGGGCAACCGTATTCACCAGATCCCCGAATTCCCGGATGTCGAATTTGTAGGACAGACTGTAAAACCGGTAACGCAGATTCTCATCCAGACCCACAGGGCGGAAGTTCTCATATTGGGTGTTTGGCCAGACCATCTGCTGGAACATCATTCCCACAGCCAGACGTTTATCCTTTGATACACAGATCCATTTGTGGATATTGCCGTGCTGAATCCGGTAAAAATCTCCCTGCTGAAGCACCTCACGCCATAGTTTGTAAAGCGCGATCTCATTCCGGATCTCATCCAATTCTCCCCGGTTCAGGTCCGCCAGATTCATTTCATATCCCAAAACACCGAACGCTGCCACGTTGAACCGTGTCATCAGCGGCGTCTCCCGCAGAGTCTGATGGTTGGGGCAGGCGGACACATGGCTTGTAACACAGTTCATAGGGTATCCGTAGCTGTATCCCTCCTGAATATGGACACGGCAGACTGCATCGGTATTGTCACTGGCCCATATCTGGGGGCAGTAGCAGAGGATCCCGAGGTCGAACCGGTTCCCGCCGGATGCACAGCCTTCAAACAGGATCTCCGGAAACCGCTCCGTCAGGGCTCCCATAAGCCGATAGAGTCCCATTACATAGCGGTGGGCAGTCTCCCCCTGCCGGTCCGGAGGAAGATACCGGGAATAGACATCGGAGAAGATCCGGTTCATATCCCATTTTACATAGGAGATCTCAGCGGAGGAGAGAAGCTCTGTAAACCGTCGGATCAGATGCTCCACCACCTCGGGATTGCTGAGATCCAGGACTCTCTGGTTCCTGCCCTCAGAATGAGGCCGGCCTGGAATATCCATGGACCATTCTGGGTGTGCCCGGTAGAGATCACTGTCTGTATTCACCATCTCCGGCTCAATCCAGATACCGAAATCCAGACCAAGCTCTCTGACTTTTTTCGCCAGCCCGGCTACCCCTCCGGGCAGCTTTTTCGGATTGGCATCCCAGTCTCCAAGGGATCGGGAGTCGTCGCTTCTGTCGGCAAACCAGCCGTCATCCATAACGAACAGCTCTACCCCTACGTCCCGTGCCGCCCTGGCAAGACGCAGAAGTTTTGTCTCATTGATGTCGAAGTACGCCGCCTCCCAGCTGTTGAGGAGCACCGGCCTTGGCTTATGCTGCCAGACCCCCCGAACGATATGCTCACGTACAAAGTGATGGAGAATCCGGCTCAGTCCCCGGAACCCTCCGGGTGAGAACGCCGTGACGACCTCCGGGGCTTCCAGTGTCTGACCGGGTTCCAGATGCCAGGAGAAGGTCTCCGGATTGATACCGGTAAGAAGCCTGGTCTTGCGGTAAGCGTTGGCCTGGGCAGAAGTATAATGATTGCCGCTGTATATCAGATTGAACCCGTAGCATGCACCTGCGGATTCTCCGGCGTCCGGCCGGTGCAGTATGACGAAGGGATTGTTCCGGTTGGAGGAGGTTCCGGTTACCGAGGCGTTCACCACCCGGGCTGTTCCCACCGAAACATCATGCTTATCCATCTCTCTGGCCCAGGCTCCGTGGAACAGTGCCAGCTCCCATCCGTCGGTGTCCAGATCCAGCTGCGCGCTCATGAGGCGCTCTACTGTGACCGGGTCGTCTCCGCCGTTGTAAAGTCGGCTGCGGCGGCAGATGACATCACAGTCCAGAAAGACGGAATAACACAGCTCCAGGGTCAGATCCCGATCCTTGAGCGTAACTGTCAGTTCCTCCGCATCCGCTTCCGTTCCCCAGGCCCCCGGGAGCGTTTCCATGGACGTCTTTCCGGTGCGAATCTCCGCACTGTCAAACAGGAAATCCGAGGTGACGCTTCCATCGGGATACCGGATCTCCAGGAAGGGGTCGCGGATATCCCCCTTTCCTCTGGAAGAGATCTCCTGCCGCAGGTCCTCCAGATTGACCGCCTTATGCTCCCTGTCATAGGCAATGCTGTTGCCCGGTTCAAAAACTCGCTTCTCAGTCAGAGCCGCACAATCAGACAGTATCTGGTGCTCCGGTGTTTCCGTTGTCCACCCCAGTGCTGCCCCATAGTACAGATGCTCCAGATGCCCGGTCTCCATGACCCGGAACGCATAGGCGGTACCCGGCGTCTGCAGCAGGAAAAAGTCACCCGCGCGCCGGATCATTGCTCCTCTTCCTTTCGGGCTGTCTGAACCTGTTCCGCAATCTCGGCCACCTTCTCATCCGTGAGGATATAGCGTTTCCGGAACCAGAACAGTGCGATAAACAGGCCGATAACCGGGATCACAGTCATGGTGAACCGCAACCCGGTTTTGGCACTCTGCGCTACGTTAAGAGACCAGTCCACCAGCTTGTCCGCTTCGGATACCTCTGTGCCGGACTGTAGATGGTTGATGCTCAGGCAGATAGATGCCGCCAGAGCTGCGATGCCGGAGGCAAGCTTAACCACAAAGGTCTGCATGGAGAAGATAACACTCTCGTCCCTGCGGTGGTTTTTCAGTTCTCCGTAGTCTACCGTATTGGCGAGGAATACCGTAGTGATAACAGTGAGCATGCCGTTAGCCGCGAAAATGAAGAACGCCGGAACGAACAGCATGTAGACATTGGACATGTTGGTAAAGGTCAGCCCCAGCAACACCGCGTAGCCGCATATAGCCATTCCCAGGCAGATATAGAAAATCCGCAGGCTTGAGAACTTCCGTCTCAGAACCGGATAAAACAGCATCATGCTCAGCACCTGGATGGCGCCTCCGAACATATTGAACAAAACATAGGAGTCGTTCCAGGTGGTGGTGCCGAAGTCGTATTTGAAGAAATAGATCACCAGGTTGGAGGTAATGTAGACACAGCAGTTGATGAGAACTATAGCCACCGTAACGGTCATGGCCTGATCGTTCTGGACCAGTGCCTTGAACATCTCCTTCACGGAAACAGTCTTCATCTCGGCAGTGGATTTTTCCTTGACATTCAGACAGGTCAGGACGGTAAACAAAATGAACAGGACCGCAACGATCAGAGAGAAATACTTGAATCCCACGATCTCCCGGAGCTGTGCACCCGCATCCGGTCCGGCGAAGGCAGCACCGAGTGCAGGCACAAGGATCATGGTGACAATGGTGATGATGGCAGAGCCGACACCGGCGCAGGTCCTGGCAATGGTTGTCAGGTTTTCCCGCTCCTTGCCGCCCTCTGTGAAGGCCGGAATCATGGACCAGTACGGAATATCCATCATGGTGTAGGTGACGCCCCAAAGAATGTAAAAGATCGCTGCATAAGCCGTCAGACCGGGGCCGTCCAGTGCCGGCGGGCAGGAGAACATTACAAACAGTACCACCGCGTTGGTGACCGTGCCGATCAGCAGCCAGGGGCGGAACTTTCCCCATTTTGTCTTGGTCTTCGCAACCACAACCCCCATGATCGGATCGTTAAACGCATCGAAAACCCGTGCCGCCAGCAGGATCACGCCCATGATCCAGGCTTTGACCCCCAGCAGATCCTGGAAATAGTAGAGCACATAGCTCGCCGAGAGCATATAGACCATGTCCTTGCCCACTGCGCCCAGGGCATAGGAAACCTTGGCTCTGCCTGTCAGTTTCTGATTGTCATTCATCTTCCGTTTTCTCCTTCCCGTTTTTCATGCCCATAGCGATCCGGACCGCCTGGTAGGCGCCGTCGTAGATGCCATGTGCCTTATTGCGTACGATGTTCTCGCACATATCGTGCAGCAGGGTCTCCTCACACATGAACAGTTCGATCATCTGGAGGGTATGCGGGATGTCACGGCACTCCAGGGTGCCGTCGCCGATCTCAGCGGAGTGCACCGCGCCCCACTGCTCGTGACCGCCGATGCGCTTGATGAACAGCTTCGGCACCGGGTAGAAGCTCAGCTCGCTGGGCTTGGTCACCAGCACGTCGCAGGAACGCATCAGCAGGTTTGTTGCGTAGACCGCCTCAAAGATATTGGCGTGATAGAAGGCATGGACGCCGGTCACGTCTCCGTTCAGGGCCTCCTCCGCAAAGCGCCGGGTCTCCTTCCAGTCGTCGAAATGCTCTCTGGACAGTTCCTTCAGCGCCGGGAACTGGAGCGACAGCTCCTCCCAGACGTTTTTATAGTCGCCCACGTTCACATACAGTGCGGCCTTGTCCTCCCGAATATAAGGAAGCAGGTACTCGATGATGGCCGCAAAGATCTCCCGCTGGGCACCTGCTCCGCCAATGGTCAGGAGGAACCGGACGGGCTTTCCTTCCCGTTTCCGACGCATCCGGGCAGAACAGTCTGCTTCAATATTCCTGACCAGTTCATCATCCACATAATGCCCGGTATACACCAGACTTTCCGGCGGCATCGGCTTCAGCACGTCTTTTCCCTGCATGCCATTGAGGATCCGGTATCCCTGATAGGCATAGTGTGTCTGGATCGTATGGATGCTTCCCTCTGCAAAATGCAGGGCCATGGGCCAGTTGTCCGGGATGGCGTTGACCACGTATTTCATCCCCGCATGGATGGCCGCCTGGGCAGGCCAGACATGGGTGCCGATGACCGGGATCTCCTTGGGAACGTTCCGGAACACCGGTGCCATGAGCTCCGCGTTCTTCTGGTCCGAGGCATTGTAGCTGAGCTTCCGGAAGCCCTCGTAGTTCATGGGCTCCCACACCAGCTTGTTGAACAGCCGGCTCTTTTGGGAGATCCGGGAACCCAGAGAATACAGATCGTTCTGGGCTGAGATCACCTTTGTGCAGGTGGTCTGGCTGTAGGAGTTCAGATCCATCCAGTAGGGTTCATATCCCATCGCATGCGCAGCGGATGCGATAGCCATGGAGATCCGGTAATGGCCGAACCCCATACGGATGTTTCCCACTACGATGCCTTTCTCCAGATCAAAGGCACTGTCTCCGTTTCCATCCTGAAGCCGGATGTCCCGGACACCCAGAATGTCGCCGATATGAGGGTTGTCCAGCAGCACCGCCGGATAGTCTGCGGCGGAATCGTCTCCGAATTTCTTCGCGAATTTCCGCTTGGACTTCTCCGCCTTTCGGTAGTCCCTGTCCCGGATCAGATTGCCGAAAATGACCTTGCTTCTGTCCTCCATTTTCTCACTCCTCTTTAATGATTTCAAATAAATGGGTGCTGTGACCCAGCTGATCGCTTTCCAAAGTCAGAGTTGCCTGTCCCGTCTCTCCGGTGGTCCTAAGATATGTGCCGCCGCACCCGCCGCGCAGGGTCACTGTCTCCGGTCCGATGATCTCGGCAGGGCCCTGGACACGCGCTCTGACCGGCCCATGATAAAACCGCAGCAGATTCCCTCTGCCGTCCACCGCGCGTATCCGGATCGACGCCACATCATAGGTGTCCCCTTCCCGCAGGGTGGTGTGGCTGATCTCCGTCTGAAGCCGCACTTCGGTCACCGGAGCCTTTTCCACTGTTTTAACCACGTGCCCGTCCTTCACCGCTTCGAATCGGAAGGATGTCACGCCGTCGCCCCAGCCGCCGATGTAGATGCCGTATAGCCTGTACGCGTCCTCCATGGTCATCCGGTACTGCGTCATGGCTCTGGCCGCCTTGGTCTTGATATGCACAGGAAGATCACTGAAGCCATAGATGGCACTGTAGTTCAGGATATCCTTGACCAGCCTGGCCTTTGAGGCGGAATACCCCTGTTCCTCCCGCAGCCGGTCGCCGATATAGTCATCCAGGAGAATGGGCCCGTGTGCCAGGTTTGTGAACGGGGACTCTGCTGCCCGGTATTCACGGATCAGTCTGTCGTTCCGGTACATCCGGACACTGTCGGCATTGGTAAAGAGGAATACCTTCCCCATATTGCCGGACGGATGCTCCCCAATGTCCATCTGAGAACTGAGTTCGAGAACCGGCGCCTCGTCCGCCTGAGACGCATAGACAGCTGCGGCAAGCTTGGGATTCCGGAACATATCCATTACACCGTGGTAGCAGATCCTGTCTCCGCTGCCGAAGTCTTTGTGGGTGTTATAGTCGAACATACACCATCCGAAGCTGCCGGCTATGTCCGTTTCCCCGGCTACCGCATCCAGGACACGGGCATGACGCAGGGCGTGTTCCAGAAAATGATACTCGCTGTCGTACATCTTGGTCGGAAACATGTGTCCGTTGTATTCGCTGATCAGATATGGCTTTTCCATGTCCGATGTGACGCTCTTCTTGGAGTCGCAGCCCGCGTTTGTCCCATCGTGAAGAAAATCATTGTAGGCATACACATCCTCCAGCAGGCTGCTGTTCTTGATGCAGCGCACTCCACTGGTGGGACGGGTGGGGTCCAGCTCCCGGCATACACGGTTGGTCTCTGTGTACAGAGCATCATCGTCGGAGGATTCGTTGATCCTTACTCCCCACAGCACGATGGAGGGATGATTCCGGTACTGCTGAACCATCTCCCGTACGTTTTCCACCGCCTGGGCTTTCCAGTCTTCATCACCGATGTGCTGCCATCCCGGAATCTCTGTGAACACCAGCAGGCCCAATTCATCACAGCGGTCGATGAAATGCTGGGACTGCGGATAATGGGAGGTCCGGACCGCGTTGAGTCCAAGCTCCTTTTTCAGAATATCCGCGTCCATCCTCTGCATGGACTCCGGCATGGCATAGCCCACATACGGCCAGCTCTGGTGCCGGTTCAGACCGCGGAGCCTGAGTTTTTCTCCGTTGAGATAGAATCCGTCCTTTCGGAACTCTGCCTTTCGGAATCCCACCCGGGTTTCCACCCGGTCCAGAATCTTCCGGTCCTTCATCAGCTCTGTGGTCACCAGATACAGGTGGGGATGGACCGTACTCCAGGCCTTCACTTCTCCGGCGCGCAGTCTGGTGTGAACGGAACCGCTCCGAAGGCGGGTGCTTCCCCGGGCAAGGATAGCACCGCTGGAACAGTCGGTAATGCTCTGACGCAGGGCATAATCATTCCCTCCCGCGCCGTCCAGCGTGACCACACCGCGCAGTATTCCTTCCCCGCTTTCAATGTTCAGATCCGGTTTCAGGAATACGTCGGAAATGCAGGCTGTTTCCTTGACCTCCAGGAACACCTCCCGGTACAGTCCGCCGTATGTCATATAGTCCACCACGAAGCCGAAGGGAGGCTGATTCAGTGTTTCCCTTGTGTCCAGCCGGATTACCAGCGTGTTCTCACTGCCGAAGTGTGCATGCTCTGTCAGTTCCACCCGGAAGGCCGTATAACCGCACCTGTGCTCCGCCAGCTTTTCTCCGTTGAAAAACACTTCCGCAAAATGGCCTGCTGCGCCTACGTTCAGAAACAGTCGCTTTCCTTCCCAGGTTTCGGGAATCTCCAGTTTTCTCCGGTATCCGCAGAGCATCTGGTAGATTTCCTCGTCAAAGTAATCAAAGGGGGTCTGGCGGCAGGTATGCGGCAGACGGACCTGGATCACATCCTCCGCCGGTTCCATATCCAGAAACGGCTGGGAGAACTTCTCTGTGAACTCCCAGCCGTTGTTTAGTGCAATTCGCATAATTATCACCCTTCCCCATCGGTCTTATATTATACAAATTATATCATTTCAGCCGATCTGGGGCAAGGAGCGAAACCTACAAAACTGCTTCTTTTTTATGTTCACTATGTGGAAACGGTCCGGTGCCGTCTTGAAGGTTTCTGTTTCACTGTTCTTCCGGTCTTGCAGAAAACCTCCCGGGCAGACCGCTGGTTTAACCTGGCCTGTCCGGGAGGTGTCAATCCGGATTATGTGTTCTCTGCGTGGTATCAGGAGGCGTCTGATGCGGATTCCGCCGGGGCGGAACCGGTGACCTTTTTAGCCGCGTTGGCTGCAGCACGGGTCTGCAGCGTATCCATGGTAACTGCCGCCAGCAGCGCAATGCCAAGCACCACATACTTCCAGTACTGGTTGATGTTCAGGAAGGTCATGCCGTAATCCAGAAGTCCGATGATCAGTACGCCGATCACCATATTGCTCATCTTACCGCCGCCGCCGCCCATCTTAACACCGCCCAGCATGGCACCGGCCATAACGGTGAACTCTGAGCCGATTCCAAGGCCCT
>JAEEGL017460040.1_pt1 | contig 14795 bp, 11 predicted proteins | sample 9134231 | NCBI WGS metagenome assembly JAEEGL01 (sample SAMN16246548, study PRJNA631951) | gut metagenome | biome: gut microbiome; feature: rumen; material: fiber-attached | host: Bos | place: Iran: Karaj | collected 2018-10 | reverse complement strand
CCTAATACAGTTTCATCAATTAAGAGACTTATGGGATCTAGTAAGAAAGTTGAACTTGATGGTAAAAAGTATACTCCTGAGGAAGTATCTGCAATGATTCTTTCATATATGAAGGATTATGCAGAAAGTTATTTAGGAGAGAAAGTTAAGAAAGCTGTTATTACAGTACCAGCATATTTTAACGATTCTCAAAGACAAGCAACAAAAAATGCAGGTAAAATTGCAGGACTTGAAGTTGAAAGAATTATCAATGAGCCAACTGCAGCAGCACTTGCATATGGGCTTGATAAACAAGATAAATCACATACAGTTTTAGTATATGATTTAGGTGGAGGTACATTTGATGTATCTGTACTAGAACTTGGAGATGGTGTTTTTGAAGTTAAATGAACTGGAGGAAATAACCATTTAGGTGGAGATGATTTTGATGAAAGAATCATGGAATACTTAATTAAAGAGTTCAAAAAAGAAAATGATATAGACTTATCTAAAGATAAGATGGCAATGCAAAGATTAAAAGAAGTTGCAGAAAAAGCTAAAAAAGACTTATCTGGAATGACTACTACACAAGTATCAGCTCCATTCATCTCACAAGGAGAAGATGGACCACTTCACTTAGATGTAACTTTAACTCGTGCTAAATTTGAAGACTTAATTAGTGATTTAGTAGAATCTACTATTAAACCAGTAAGAGAAGCTATGAAAGAAGCTAAAGTTAAGAAAGAAGATATTGATAAAGTATTATTAGTTGGTGGATCAACAAGAATACCTATGGTTCAAGAATTAATTAAAAATGAATTAGGTAAAGAACCATCAAGAGAAGTTAACCCTGATGAAGTTGTAGCAATGGGTGCTGCTATTCAAGGTGGAGTATTAACAGGAGATGTTAACGATATCGTTTTACTTGACGTTACACCACTTTCTCTTGGACTTGAAACTTTAGGTGGAGTTATGACTACATTAATACCTAAAAATACAACAATACCTACAAGTAAGAAACAAATATTCTCAACTGCTGCAGATAATCAACCAGCTGTAGATATTCACGTATTACAAGGTGAAAGACCAATGGCTGCAGATAACAAGACACTTGGAAACTTCCAATTATCTGGTATTCCAGCAGCACCAAGAGGTGTACCACAAATCGAAGTAACATTTGATATTGATGCAAATGGTATTGTTAATGTTAAAGCAAAAGATTTAGGAACTAATAAAGAACAACAAATAACTATTACTGCATCAACTAACCTTACAGACGAAGAAATAGATAGAATGGTTAAAGAAGCAGAAGAAAACAAAGAAAAAGATGATAAGAGAAAAGAAGAAGCTGAGTTAAGAAACGATGCTGAACAACTTGTTTTCCAAACTGAGAAATCATTAAAAGATCTTAAAGATAAGATAACTGATAAAGAAAAAGATGAAGCAGAAGAATTAGTAGAAGATTTGAAAAAAGCACTTGAAAAAGATGATATCGATGATATTAAAGAAAAGAAAGATGCTTTACAAGAAAAAGCAATGGCTTTAGCTACAAAAGTTTATGAAGAAGCAGCAAAACAAAATCAAGAGTCTGAAGAAAAAGAAGACGATGATGATGGCGATGATAAAAAAGACAAAAAGAAGAAAAATAAAAAAGACAATGTAGAAGAAGCTGACTACGAAGAAAAAGATTAATAACAATAAGAAGTTCTAGTATTCTAGAACTTCATTTTAGGAGAAAAATATGAATATAATAAAAAATAGAAGTGAAATAGATGATAAGTATAAATGGGATTTATCAAAAATATTTAAAAATGATAAAGAATTCTTAAATGAAATAAAAAATATTGAAAAAATATTACCTAATTTAATTAAATATAAAGATATTATGTTAAATAGCGGTAAAGAATTATATGATTCATTAAATAATATATTTGAAATATCTAGAAAAATTGAAAAGATTTATACTTACGCTCATTTAAAAAATGATGAAGATATATCTTTATCAAATTCTGTTGAACTTATGAACAAAGCAGAAACTCTTTATATAAAGTTTAATCAAACTATTTCGTATTTTTCTCCTAAATTATTAAGTATAGATTATTCTAAGATTGAAAAAATGTATAAAGAATATCCTAAGTTATTAGAATATAAAAGATATTTAGAAATAGAATTTAGATATCAAAAATATAAATTAAGTGAAAAAGAAGAACAATTAATTAGTGATCTTTCAAAAACATTCTCTAATAATGAAGATATATTTAGTTCATTAACTGATAGTGATATCGATTTTGGAACTATCTTAGATGAAAATGATAAAGAAGTTAAACTTACAAATACAAATTATTCAGTATATGTTAAATCTAGTAATAGAAGGGTAAGACGTGATGCTTTTTTAAAGTTATATGGAACTTATGAAAAATATAAAACAACTCTTTCTAAATTACTTGAAGGAGAAGTAGAACAAACTAGTACATTTAAAAAAATTAGAGGATATAAATCAAGTTTAGATGCAGCTATGTATAAAGATGAATTAACTAAAGAGGTTTTTGATTCATTAATTGATAGTGTATCTAATGGATTTAAACCATTATTTAAATATTTTAAATTGAAAAAAGAAATACTTGGAGTAGATGAATTACATGTGTATGATACATATGCAGATATTATTCCATCATATAATAAAAAATATAGTTATGAAGATGCCAAAAAATTAATTAAAGAAACGTTATCAATATTTGGTGAAGATTATTTAAAGAATATTGATAAAGCATTTGAAGAGCATTGGATTGATGTTATGCCTAATACTGGTAAAAGAGGTGGAGCATACTCAGGAGGTTGTTATGATACTAATCCTTATATTTTAACTAACTTCCAAGGAGAATTTAATGATGTATCTACTTTAATACATGAACTTGGTCATTCTATGCATAGTTATTATTCTAGAAATAATAATAATTATCAAGATGCAGATTATACTATTGTTGTTGCAGAAGTAGCATCAACAGTAAATGAATTATTACTTGCCAAACATGTACTTAAAACTTCTAATGATGACGAAGAAAAGCTTTATATACTAGATAGATTAATTAGTCTATTTAAAGGAACTATATATAGACAAACAATGTATGAAGAATTTGAGAAGTTTTTATTTGATAAAGTTGAAAATGAAGAAGCACTTACATCAGATGTATTAGCAGATAAATTCTATGAATTAAATAAAAAATATTATGGTAGTGAAGTAGTACTAGATGATGTAATTAAGTATGAATGGGGAAGAATGCCTCACTTATATTACAATTTTTATATGTATAAATATGCAACTGGTCTTTCTGCAGCATGTCAAATAGTAAATCAAATATTAGACGGAAAGAAAGACGCAGTTAAAAACTATTTAAAATTCTTATCTACTGGAGGAACACTTCCACCAAATGAAGAATTAAAAATTAATGGTGTAGATTTAACTAAAAAGAGTGTTTGTGATAATGCAATAAAAATGTTTAGTGAAATAGTTGATGAATTTGAAACTATTTATAAAAATAATAATAAAAAGTAGTGGTGATATAAATGGATAAAAAAGATTATTATGAAGTTTTAGGTGTATCTAAAGATGCTAGTGATGCCGAAATTAAAAGCGCATTTAGAAAGTTAGCAAAACAATACCATCCAGATGTTTCAAAAGAGCCTGATGCTGAAAAGAAATTTAAAGAAATTCAGGAAGCTTATGAAGTATTAGGAGATGAAAATAAGCGTAAACAATATGATCAATTTGGGCATTCTGCATTTGAACAAGGTGCAGGAGGATTTGGAGGAGCTGGAGGTTTCGGTGGTTTTGATGCTTCTGGTTTCGACTTTGGAGATATATTTGATAATATCTTTGGAGGAGGATTCTCTGGTTTTGGAGGAACATCAAGAAATTCTTCAATGCAAGGTGCAGATAGATTAATGAGAGTAAGACTTACTTTTGAAGAAGCTGTTTTTGGATGTGAGAAAGAAATTAAACTTGAAGTAAACGAAGAATGTGATGAATGTCATGGAAGAGGCGGAACAGGAGAAGAAACTTGTTCAGAATGCCATGGAAGCGGAACAATTACTTCTGAGCAAAGAACTTTATTTGGAACATTTATGTCTAAGACAACTTGTACGAAATGTAAAGGAAAAGGTAAAACATATAAGAATAGATGTTCTGATTGTAAGGGAACTGGAAGAATAATAAAAAATAAAGTTATTACTGTTAATATTCCAGCAGGAGTAGATACTGGAAATAGACTTAGAATTTCTGGAAAAGGAGAAGCCGGAGTAAATGGTGGACCTAATGGAGATTTATATTTAGAGTTTGTTGTAGAAAAACACGAGTACTATAATCGTGATGGAGATGATATTTACTTAAAAGTACCAATCAATATTACTGAGGCAGTTCTTGGAACAAAAAAAGAAATACCAACTTTATTTGGAAATGTAGTATTAACAATTCCAGAGGGAACTAATACAGGAGATAAACAAAGAATTAAAGGAAAAGGAATTAATAAAGGAGATATGTACATCATAATGGATGTAAGAGTTCCTAAAAAGATTTCAAGAGATCAAAAGAAGTTATTTGAAGAGTTGGAAGACACTGATATGGATGATACAGTAATTAGAGATTTTGATAAATTTACTGAAAAAAATGATAGATAATTGTCTATCATTTTTATTTATTATATAATTATTTTGAGGTGTATTATGAAAATAGGTATTATATTTGCAATAGAAGAAGAATTAAATGCTTTTAAAGAATTAATTAAAATAGATAATGAATATACTATATTTGATTTAACATTTTATGAATGTAATATTAATAATAATTTATGTACACTTGTGCAATGTGGTGTAGGTAAAGTAAATGCTGCTAGAACTACTCAAATACTAATTGATAATATGAAAGTAGATTATATATTTAATGTTGGTGTTGCAGGAGGAATAGATGGGTCTTTAAAAGTAGGAGATATAGTTATTGGAGAAAAATTAGTCCAACATGATTTTGATGTAACTCCATTTAACTATGTAAAGGGTCAAATTCCAAATGTAGGAACTTTTATAGAATCAGATGAGTATTTAATCAAAATAGCAGAAAAATGTCTTAAAAAGGCTAAAAAAGGGGTTATAGCAAGTGGAGATATTTTTGTTACTGAAGAATGGATGAGTAAAAAAATAAATAAGAAATTTAATGCCTTATGTTGCGAGATGGAAGGAGCATCAATTGCTCAAGTATGTTTCTTATCACATATACCATTCTTAGTTATAAGAAGTATATCTGATGTTCCAAACAATGACAATGTAGTTACATATGAAGAATTTGTAGAATCAAGTTCAACTGTAATTGCAAATGGTATGAAAAAAATAATAGAAGAATTAAAAAAAGATTGTATTTAACAATCTTTTTTATTTTATTAATTTTTTTATATAACTTTCAGCACGATCTATAAAAGGTTCATCTATTTTAACTTGTTTTCTTAATTCTTTTGCTAAAGAAATTTTTCTTTGTCTTTTATTAATTGGTGTAGTAAGTGCAGTTGTTTCATTTACTAATTGTTCTGCTTTTTCAAGTTCTTCTAAACCAACTTCTTGAGGTTTATTAAATTCATATAAATCAAGTAGTTGACTTAATTCCTCATCAGTAATTTGTGCTTGATCAAATAAATCAACTCTATTTCTATTAAATAATTGTTCTATATACAATTCTCTTGGTATATGAAGAATTTCTTCCATTACATAATAATCTTTATTTGATCTTTTTTGAAAATAATATCTTTCAGTTGGAAGAAAATATTCAGTTTCTTGATTATCATTAGGGAACACAACTCTAAATGGTTGAATTCTACCTTCATTTATTTTTCCAGTAAGAAACATTTTTATTGTTTTTTCATTACAGTTAATAGTACGATACATATCAAATTCTGGATCAAACCATGTTATGTTTTTTTCACCTTTTGAGCTAAATAATTTATTAGGAATACATTTGTAACTTTTATCTACTACTAATTCATGTCCTACTTTTGAAGCTTCTATAGAATCATTTTTTGCATTTCCATATATAAATTTATTTAATATTTTTTTACCATCATAATTTGGATTTGCAACTGCTTCATAAATATAATCATCTTTTTCAATTTTTTCCATTTGTGAAGCTCTATAATCTTTTATTAAATTTATTTTTGGAATAAAACTATAAATAGTAAGTTTATCACCGTGTGTTCCAACAATATATGTTTTCATAATTACCTCCGTTTATTCCTATTATTCTATCATAAATATTTAAATATACAATAAAAAAGACTATTTTATTTAGTCTCTTTCATTAATTTATCTATTTTTTCTTTTATTTGTTTTAATTGTCTTTCATATTGACTTGTTTCTTTAGGTATATAATAATTTTTATTTTTTAAATTATCTGGCATATATTCTTGTTTAACGAAGTCCCCAGGAAAATCATGAGGGTAGAGATAACCGAAAGCTGTTGAGTTAATATGACTTGGTACTTTACCACATTTTCCAGTTCTTACGTCATCAAGTGCTGCATTTATAGCAGTTACAGCTGAATTTGATTTAGGAGATAGTGCCATTTCAATTACTATTTCTCCAAGTGGAATAACACATTCTGGGAATCCTACAAGTTCTGATGCATCTATTGCTGCATTAAGTCTTGGACCAAGAGCAGGATTAGCAAGACCAATATCTTCATATACAATAACAGATAATCTTCTATAAATACTATCTAAGTCTCCTGCTTCTAATAGTCTTGCCAAATAGTGAAGGGATGCATTAACATCGCTTCCTCTAATTGACTTTTGAAATGCTGATAATACATCGTAATGACCATCTTGATCTTTATCATGGAAAAATGCTGGTTTATTATTTATCGTTTTAATATTATCTATTGTTATTTTTTTATCATCGGTAGAGTAGTAAGCTACTTCAAGTAAATTATATGCATATCTAAGATCATTATTTGATAAAGCTGCAATATATTTAATAGCATCTTTATCAATCTTTATTCCTTTTAATTCTTTTGATTTACAAGCTTTTTCTAATCCTTCAATAATATCTTCTTCAGATAAAGGAAGTAGTTCAAATATATGACATCTACTTCTAATAGCAGGATTTATTTTATGATAAGGATTACTCGTAGTCATTCCAATTAGAGTAATTAAACCACTTTCTATTTGAGGAAGTAATAAATCTTGTTTATCTTTATTTAATCTATGAATCTCATCCATTATTAATACTAAACCATCATACATCTTTGCTTCTTCAACAATTACATCAAAGTCATGCTTATTATTAATAGTAGCATTAAAGAATCTATATCGAACTCCAAGGTCATTTACAATAGCATTTGCAATAGAAGTTTTTCCAATTCCTGGTCTTCCATAAAGAATCATTGATGGAATTTTTTTATTTTTAACTAAATTTCTAAGAATTTTCCCTTCACCTAATAAATGTTTTTGTCCAATAACATCATCAATAGATTTAGGAGCTAGTTTTAAAGCAAGAGGTTTATCCATATAATCATCTCCAGTACAAATATTATATCAAATAATCATCTAAATTGAATTCGAATTCTATTATTGCAGCATAATCTCCAATTTTAATTCCTAAATTAGCATTTATCTTAACACGAATAATATAATTATTCTTTATATATCTCATTATAATTATATCCATTTCTGGATCAATATCATACTCATTATTTACATAAAAGAATGTTTCTCCTCCATGTATATATTTTTTTAAATTTATTTGTTCATTCAAAGGAAAATCTAATAATACTTCATTTCTACAATTTAAAGCAAATGTAAGACAATATTCGTCATTATTTATTTTACCAGTAAAATTAAATGATAATGATTTAAAAGAATCTCTTGTTTTTTCTTTTGGATTATATATTTCATTATTAATATAACTAATTTCAAGTTTCTCATCTTTTGATTCGTTTAATTTATTTGCTTTAAACATATAAACACTTCCTTAACACTATTTTAACATAAATTATTAATAAATTTTTAGATAATAAGAAAATGTGTTATATAATATTTATAGGTGATTATATGAATAAAGAAATAGAAGATTATGAAAATTACCTAACTTTTGAAAGAAGAATGGCTAAGAATACTACTAGTTCATATATAAGAGACTTGGAGCATTATGCAACATACTTAGAAGAAGAAAGAAAAGTATATAAAGTAGATGATATATCTAAAAGTGATATAGAAGCATATTTAGAATACTTAAATAAAAACGATTATACAACTACATCACTTGCAAGAAAATTAACTGCTATTAAAAATTTTCATAAATATCTACTTGCTATTAATAGATTACCAGTAGATAATGCTTTAACTATAGAAAGACCAAAGCTTAGAAAGAGTTTACCTAATGTATTATCTATAGAAGAAGTAGATAGATTACTAGATATTAAAACAATAACGCCATTTGACTATCGTAATAAAGCTATGTTAGAATTGTTATATGGCACTGGACTTAGAATATCTGAAATGCTTGACTTAAAGTTAACTGATGTTGATTTTGAAAACTGCGTAGTAAGATGTTTTGGAAAAGGAAGCAAAGAAAGAATTGTCCCAATAGGAGAATATATTATAGATTCTTTAACGAATTATTTAAATAATGGAAGGAACTTATTATTAAATAAAAAGAAAGTATCAGATTATTTATTTTTAAATAGCAGAGGAGATAGAATATCTAGATTTAGTTTCTTTAAAATACTTAAGAAACTATTAAGAGATAAAGATATTAAAAAAGATATATCTCCTCACAGTCTACGTCACTCTTTTGCAACTCATATGCTTGAAAATGGAGCTGATCTTCGAAGCATACAAGAACTTCTTGGCCATAGTGACATAGCTACAACAAGAATCTATACTCATATTACAAATAAAAAAGTCGAGAATGATTATATAGAATATCATCCAAGAAGTAAGAAATAGGAGTGTTATAAATGTTTAAAAGAATATTTTTACTAGTGTTAGATTCACTAGGAGTAGGGGAAGCTATTGATGCTAATCAATATAATGATGAAGGTGCAAATACTTTAAAACATATAATGAATAGTAGAGAACTATTTATTCCAAATTTAGAGAAATTAGGTTTTCTAAACACTCTAAATATGAGTGATAATGAAAATACAGAAGCATATTATACAATTGCTAAACCAACAAACGTTGGAAAAGATAGTTTAACAGCTCATTATGAACTAATGGGAATTAGAACAGTTCAACCATTTAAATTATTTACAGAAAAAGCATTTCCAAGAGAACTTTTACAAAAAATAGAAGAAGTAACCGGAAAAAGAGTAATTGGAAATAAAGTAATTAATGGAGAACAAATAATTAATGAATTAGGAGAAAGACATCTTGCTTATGGAAGTTTAATCATTTATACTTCAACTGATTCAACTTTACAAGTTGCAGCTCATGAAGAAGTAGTACCAATTCCTAAGTTATATCAATATTGCGAAAAAATAAGAAAAATAACAATGGACGATGAATATAAAGTAGCAAGAGTAATAGCAAGACCATTTACAGGTAAACCAGGTAAATTTAAGTTTACTCAAGATAGATGTGATTATGCTGTTAAACCTCCAAAGAAAAGTGTTTTAAACTCTCTTAAAGATAATGGTTATAGTGTTATTTCAATTGGTAAAATTAATGATATATTTGATGGAGAAGGTATTACTAAAATAATTAAATCATCAAATAATAATATGGATACACTTACTAAATTAACTGATATAATGACTAAAAAATTCAATGGATTATGTTTTATTAATTTAAATGATTTTGATTCTTTATATGCTCATAATAGAGATATAGAAGGATATGCTAATGCAATAGAAGAATTTGATGTAGAAGTACCATTAATTCTTAATAAACTAGAACCTGATGATTTATTAATAATTACTGCTGATCATGGAAATGATCCAACATTTCCTGGTAACTCTCATACAAGAGAAAATGTTCCAGTAATTATTTATTCAAGAAGATTCTTATCTGCTAAAAAGTTAGAACCACTTCAAACAATGGCTGATATTGGAGCAACTATTGCAGAAAATTTTGGAGTAGAAAAACCAGAAATAGGAACTAGCTTCTTAGATAAATTAAAATAATAAAACAACACTTTTGTGTTGTTTTTCTTTATCTAAATTTATAATCATGATAAAATAGAGTAGGAGATGATAAATATGTATATATCTATTTTTATGATTTTATTTAATATATTTTGTCTATACATATTTAAAAGTATTAAATCAGGTGAAAATGACTATTCAAAAGAAAAAAATAGATTTTATAAACTTAAAATTAAACATTTTTTAAAGTGTGCTAATATTGGGTATATAATTATATATTTGATATATTATTCATTAATTTATATTTTTGTTGGTCTTTCATGTATGGATTTTCTATATATTAATTTATTATTATTTATTCTAAATATAGTAGTATTTATAACAGTAGATGGTCTTTTAAAAATAAAAAGTAATAGATTTAAACTTATAGATAAAAAAGTAATAGATAATAAATCTAAATTATTATTAATATGCTTATATATCTTATTTATGATAGAAAAAGTAAGTTATAATTACACGTTAACAGGAGAAGATATAGTAAGTAAACATAATTTTCTATTTAATCATAACTTATTTTTAAGAATTATTACTACATTTATAATATTTTCTACTATAACATTTATTATTAATTTATTAATAAATAATAAAGAATATTGTACTTATACATATAATAAAGAACATTATCTTGATGATGCTAAATTTTATAATAAAATAGATATAAAAAAAGGATTTAATCATTTGGTATATCTTACAGCTTATATAGTATTCTTTTATATAAATATACCATTTATATTTATATTTTATATATTATTAATAGGATTTCTAATATATCTAATAAAAAGGAAAATAAAGAAAATAAATAATGAAAGTGATAAACTATATAAATCTATTTCACTATTAAAAAATAAACCTGGAATAATATATCCATTTGAATTTGTAAGAGATATATTATTACTTAAAAAAATGGTTATATTTACTATAATGTTGTTCTACTCTACTATTATATATTATGGGCTAGGGGAGAGTATATTTACTTATACTGCAATGATAATGTATATATACCTTTTATATACTATAATAAGTGATAAATTATATTTAATTAAATATATATCTTCTCTTAATGAAAAATTTATTAATAAAAATAAATATACAATTAAAGAAAATAAAAATATCAATTATATAGATACAATTAAAATATTTAATATTACTCTATATAGATTGATAATTGTAGATACTATTACATATGAATCTAATATAATAATATATGATCCAGAATATAGAATAGATAATATAGATATAAGAATAAATAAATCTAATATATATGATTATATAACTTTAGAAAAGAAATTATATGAAGAAGAGTAGTATTAATATAGATACTATTTCTTTTTATTTTATATTCAAGGCAACATAACTTTAATTATAGGAAGTAATATATTATATTAAAATAGCTTAATAATTGGTTATTTTATGCCTATTTCTACTATTATATATACTTATTATATATATACTATTTAATGTATATCTATCTTCATATATAAATTAAATTGTATTTTTAGATATGTATTTTTAATTTTTATATTAATTATTATTATATTCTTATTTATTTAAATATATATCATTTATTTATTCTATTAATAGATAATTACTATTCATCTTTTTATAATATTATATATCATTTAATACTACTAATTACTCTTCTCTACTAAATTAGAATAATAAAAGGGGAGTTATACATTTTTTTTGGATTATTATTATTATTTTTTTATTTTTATAACAATATAACTATAATTCCTATATAATTAATATTTTATAATTATAGTATATTTATACTTATTTATTATTAATATCAAAAATAGGGGCGTTTTTATGTGTTATAAGCTACTATATTATATTACATAAAAAAAGAGTATTACTCTACTCTTTTTATTGTTGCATACATCCACCAAATTCTAAATCAGATGAACTTGAATATGTAATTTGTAAATAACATATATAATTATCTTTATTAAAAAAATTAATAAATCTTCCTTTAGCATATGCTAGAGTATATCCATATTTGTTTGATTTGCAATTTATTCCTGGAACACTATCATTTGATGAAAAAGTATAATATAGTTTTATACATCCCTCTTCAGCTGCATCAAATTCACTTCGTGTACTAACAAATTTATCTAAATTTATTCCATTTGCAGTCATATATGATTGGCAACCAAAATTTTCCCCCTCATATACACCATCTAAACAAACTAAATTGTCATCAGCAACATAACATATATGTAATGTATCAATTATATTTCCTTTTAATGTAATTCCCATAAAAGGTATTGAAGAATAATTTTCAAGTTCTTTATAATCATTAACAGTTGGTATATTTAATTCTGATCCTTCATATATAGATTTATTATATGCTCTAGTATACACACAATTAGGACAAGTTCCATTTCCTTTAAATATTTTTTTATCTATAACATATTCTGATGCTACATAATCATCCCATGCACCATTTTCATTAAGTATTTTTATATTTTTATTACATCCAATTGCACTTTTTTGTACTAGATCATTAACATATTCTGCTTCAATATCACTTTGAATTAAACCTCCATCAAGATTTTCGTTGGATATTATTTTATTAAATCCTTGACCAGTATCATCACGACTTGCCCAAAAATAATCATATCCTGTTCCATTATAAGTAACTCCAACATAAGCTTCATCTAATTTACCATAAGGAGACTTAGCTTCCCCTCCTTCTGTATTAATATATTTAGCAGGAATATAGTATGTTGTATTTGTATCATACATTCCTAGTTTTCCTTCATTTACTATGTTTCTTGCTCCACTTATTATCTCTTTTGCAGTATCTACATAAGCTTCTTTTCTTGAGTCATTAATATAACTTGTAACACTTGGTATTGCTATAATCATTAAAATACCTAATATTATAATAACTGCAAGTAATTCTATTAATGTAAATCCTTTATCTTTCATATAATCACCTATTTTATTTAATTATATAATATGATATTTTTCCAGTCAAATAAAAAAAGTAGACATTGTCTACTTATACTTTTCTTGATTGAATTTCTGCAATTTTTTCTAGTACTTCTTTAGCATTATCTTCATTTATTTCAGTATATCCAAGTTCTCTTAATGCTTGCACTTTTGCTGTATTTAATTCTTGAGTTCTAGATAACTTTTCCTCATTTTTATGTTCTATATCTTGAACAAATCTCTTATGAGCTTCAGCAAGTTTTATCTTTGAAGATCCTCCATTATTATATAGAGTTAATCCTGAGAATAAAATTGCTTCAAATATAAACTGTTGATCTTGATTAAATGCATATTCATTAGGATCAGTAAATCCCATTGATTTAGACATATATGCTAGGATATATTTTAATTCTTTATTTGTTTCCATTGATTGTAAATAATGATACAAATAACTATATGCATAGAAAGTTTCTTTAGATTTATCTTCAGTTAATTTTTGTTTTAATAAATAGAATATATCAGATAATAATTCTTGTTCTTTCTTATTAAATCCTTTTAATGTAGTGATTTCATCTTTGTCTTGTTCACTTTTAACACCATCAGCAAGTTTTGCTTCAACAGCTAAAATATAATCACTATCTAATTCTATACTTTCAATTTCTTTTTCATCTTTTACTCCTAAAAGTCCAAGAAATTTAGTAGATTTTTCTTTAGGCCATTCATTAATACTATTCATACCAAGGTAGTTGTAAAGCATTTGTCTTGATACTCCAAGATATTTTGCTAATTTTACCTTTGACAAACCAAGTTCACTTAATATCTCATTTACTCTATTCATAAATTATCCCTCCATAATCTATAATTTAATTTTACCTAATTCATTTTACACTGTCAAGTGTAAAGTTTTATAGAAGATACCATAATTTTTCACTATTTTTTCTTACTTCTTTAATTATTCCTCCACCTATACATTTATCATCTAAATAAAATACACAAGCTTGTCCTGGAGTTACTGCTTTAACACCTTCATATTTAACTAAAATATTACCATCTTCTAAGTATTCTAGCTCAACTGGATATTCTTCTGCTCTATATCTAAATTTAGCGTTACATTTACTAGGTCTTATATCACAATTAAAATTAATTTCTTCTACAATACAACTAGTAGATATTAAATATTCATTATCATCTTTAAATGATACATATAAAACATTCTTTTCTAGATTTTTTCCTACTACAAATAATCTATCTTTATTTCCTCCAATATCTAGACCTTTTCTTTGTCCAATAGTGTAGTACATAAGTCCATTATGCTCCCCTACTTTCTTATTTGTATCTATATCTATGACATCACCTTTTTTATTAGGTAAATAATTAGATAAAAATTCTTTAAAATGTCTTTCACCAATAAAACAAATACCAGTAGAATCTTTTTTATGAGCAGTTATAAGATCGTATTCTTCGGCAATTTTTCTAACTTCAGATTTATCTATATCACCAAGAGGAAATATAACATTTTGTAATTGTTCATGAGAAAGTTGTGATAAAAAATAAGTTTGGTCTTTATTTTGATCTTTTGCTTTCTTTAAATATCCATCTTCCATCTTTGCATAATGACCTGTTGCAATATAGTCTGCTCCAAGTCTTTTAGCTTCTTTAGCAAAATAATCAAATTTAATATATTTATTACACATAATAT
>JAEEGL013772286.1_pt1 | contig 14795 bp, 32 predicted proteins | sample 9134231 | NCBI WGS metagenome assembly JAEEGL01 (sample SAMN16246548, study PRJNA631951) | gut metagenome | biome: gut microbiome; feature: rumen; material: fiber-attached | host: Bos | place: Iran: Karaj | collected 2018-10 | reverse complement strand
GTTATCGTGCAGGACGTATAGATGGATATTACGAGGGATGTCGAGCAAGGCGGTTTGCTGAGCGCCAGGTTCGTCGTTTGCGCTAGTTAAATGTAGAAGGGAGTTTTAGAAAGCTTAGAACTCCCTTTTATATTTTTCAAAGAAGAGAAAGGTTTGTCATGAATTATTCAACTTTAAAAGGAACTGTGTATGGTGCTGCTTGTGGAGATGCTTTAGGTTTACCATATTTACAAAATGTTAGAGATTCTTTTAAATGTGAACCAACAATGGTAGAAGATCGAAAAAGGAATCGTCCAGCTGGTACATGGTCTGATAGCATTTCACTTATGCTAGCTACCTGTGATTCTATTCGAGAATTAGGAGTTATTAACCCAAAAGATATTTTAGATAAGTTTGGGCTATGGCACTATACTAATAAGTATGCATGTGACGAAGAGCAAGTTAAAGATTCAGATGCATCTACTATTATAGCTATAACAACTAGAGAATCTCAATGTAAAGAAGATGATAATGATAGTGGACCGTTGCTTAGGATAGCGCCACTTGCATATTTTGATACTACATATTATACTGTGTCGGAAGTTGTATCTATTACGCATGGTTATTGGGAAGTTACTCAAACTTGTGTAGAGTTTATATATTTGTTGAGCGATATTATTAATAATCGAATACTTAAGGAAGACCTTTTTAACATTCTTCCAGATTTAAAAACCGCTTATCGAAATCAACTTTATAACGACAATACTGTAAAAGATATTTTTACATCAGCATTATGGTGTTTTACTCATACTGACACATATAAAGATTGTGTTATAGAAGCTGTTAATCTTGGTGGTTATACAAATAAAGCAGCATGTCTTGCAGGAACAATAGCTGGTACATATTATGGCTATGATGCTATTCCAACAGAATGGATCGATATTCTTCGTAATAAAGAAATAATTGATTCTTGTCTTTTCTAAATAGGATGGATTTATGAATACTATACTTTTATATTTTTGCATTATACTTGCAATGGTTCTTATCTATACTCTAATAGTTGCAGCAATTGCACATGGATTTGGATACAAAAAAGGTTATCGTTGTGGATCTAGAGATGCTAGAAGAAATTTGCGTAAACAACGTAAAGCTATGTATGAAGAACAGAATAAATCGCTTCCTTTAGATGAAGATAAAGTTCGAGTAGTAGCAGTTAGACCATCGTATCTTGATGAGGAGATGTAATCATGGCTAATGATCCAGTAAATCATCCAGCTCATTATACTGCTGGAAACATCGAATGCATTGATGCTATAGAAGAATCTATGTCTTTCGAGGCTTTTTGTGGATATTTAAAAGGAAATTCTCAGAAGTATTTATGGCGTTATCAACTTAAAAATAATCCAGTGGAAGATCTTAAGAAAGCTCAATGGTATCTAAACAAACTTATAGAAACAGTTGAAAACATGAAAAGGAGTAACGCTATGGATTTTACTCTTGGAACGTATGGCCCAAGACAAGTTTATATTCTTGGTTATTCTATGACTAATAAACTTATGGCTGTATGTTTGCACGATAAAGATAAGCACGCTGTTGTAAACCATGATTCTTATAGGAGATTTTCTTCGGATAATAAGAACGCAACTACTTCTATCCTTTTATCTCATCAACAGGCTCCTAAAATTTTAGATGAGTATATATCACATCCTAATAAGTATGGATTTATTGTAATACTTCCAACCATTGATTATATAAAACAATGGTTCTTAAATTATGAATTTACGTCTGGTGAATTTGGACATCCAGTAGTAAATATTGATATTAATACTGTTATGCGTATTGTAAAACCTGTATCTTATGAAGAAATATTTGAATCAGTAAACGGAGACGTATCTACTACAATACGATGCGAGCCATATACATTATCGTCTAGTTATGAGTGGTCAGATTTATATTTGTTTATAAAAAAGCTTTTTGTCTTAGCACCGAATCCTCAAGCTAGAATATTTTATAATTTGCTTAGTGAACAAATAGCTAATTCTAAACTTAAAGGATTGATGGCACCTTCTCTTAAGAATATTGCTAGTACAGAAATGATTAGTTATACAAAACCTGTTACCGGCGATATTATGCGTGAGACAATGAATCGTATTGCAAATAAAATTAGATGTGGACTGGAATTTGGCATTACTGAAACTAATATAGGAGTTCCAATGATTGATCGAATTATATTTAACAATCCAAGCACTATTGTATTCTGGACTGATGGAACTAAAACAGTTGTAACAGCTATGGATGGCGATGAATTCTCTAAAGAATACGGTCTAGCTATGGCAATTGCTAAGAAGTATTTTAGTTGCTATGATTCAATGCATCCTCGTGCAGTATTTAAGAAAGCTATTGAGAAAGCTGATGACTATTCAGGTCATACAATTGCTGTAAAAGAGCGTCATGAACGTAAGAAGCTTAAGCAACTAGAAGCTGCTAAAAAGGAGAGTGAAAATGTCACAGAAGCTACCGATATTTCGGAGTGATGTTGACAACTTTGAAGCTTTTGAATTACTCATTAGCTTGTATGATCTCAACATAGCTAGTACTGAAGATGAGTATTATATTTTGGAAGGTAGTCCAGAAGATTTGGATGCATTCAGAACTTATTGGATTGAAATAGGAGGTCCATATGAGTACTGATTTATACTATGATATTTATCTATGGGTCTTTCCTGAAAGCGATAAATTGACAAAGATCGGTCATCTTTCTAGAAAAGATGCTGAGCGACTTGCCAATAAATGGTTTGAAATGAATGAACTTCATGATTATATGCTGGTCACGGAAGGATCTACTCCTTGGTATGATGAGCCTGTAATTACTGTCAAACCTCGTGAATGGCTTGAAAATCTGAACGAGTTTGATATTCTCCCTCTCCCAGGTGTGGAATTTGGTAAAACATTATCAGATTCTGCACCTGGTTTATGTTTTTAGGAGTTATTATGGTACAAATTAATGATGAAGTATATGCAAAACTTAAAAAAGATGCAGATGATAATAATCAAGTAGTTAAAATTTTTAGAATGATTATTATTGTATTGTTCATATTGATATTTTGGTTTAGTTTTGGAGTTCATTGGTGCGATGTCCAATTAGAGCAAACAGCAGATTTTATTCAGACTGAACAAGCTATTTCAAAAGCACGAGCTAATGTTAAAATTCGAGAAATAGAATCAGAAGGATTAACTTTTGAGGAATATTTAGCCTGGTTAAAAATTCGGGAGGAGTAATGAGTAATGACGAAATAATACTCACGATTATTGTATTTGTAATGATATTACTAGCTATAGCAAGTATAGCCACATTTAGTCAAATAGTCAAAGTATGTTTTTTATTCTTTGTCTTTCTATTATTTGGTGTCATAACAATTTGATTGGAATTTATATTTTATGAGCTTATTAGACTTTAGAGTTAAAGAATTACTTAACTATAACAAATATAGTATGAAAATAGCTGAACGAGATTTACCAAAGACGAAGAAACAAGAATTACTTCTTACAAAATTAGATGAAGTTCGAATTATCGAAGAAGCTATTCAACAAGATCTCGCAAAAAATACATAGTATATTATGAGATGAATGGAGAGCAAGAAATAGAAGAGACTATTGAGCTCTCCTTTATTTTTTTCTAAACCGTTAAATCTCTTGAAAGGAGAATATAATGCAGATCAAAATTCCAAGTCCAATTAAGAAACTAACATCTGAATATGTTGAAGTATTTAAGGAAGCGCCTGAAGCCATGGCATTTTCTTATGCATGTATTATTGCTGGTATTATTGGTCTTTATATTTCAAATCTAGAGTATCGTAAGCAGCTTAAACGTTGCGAGATTTTTATGAATGATCTAGTAATGGATATAGAAGCTACAAAGAGTTACAATGAGGGTTATGAAGATGGAGTAAATGATATTCAAAAGATTCGTCTAGACAATTCTAATACAAACAATTACAAGCGTTATTATGCAAACTAATTTTTTATATTTTTGAAAGGTTTTGATTATTATGACAAATGATATGAAGAACGATAAGTTTGAAAAGGATCCTACCAATTTTGAGAAGAATACAGAAGATATTCTTCAGGATGCATTTAATAAGTATTCTAAGGATGCTTATAATGCTGTGAATAATAATGACGACGAGCCTGTTGATAAGATCTATGAGAATCCTCAAGATCTTGGAGAGTATGCTGTGAATTGGATATTTGCACATCCTCTTACGTTTATGACTCTTATGGGATGCGGAACTATATTTGCAAGTTATAAGCTTTATGAGCATCTTATTGCTAATGCAGTATTTAAGGGCAATAAGAAAACTATTGAGTATGTTGCTCGTATGAATCGTAAGTATTGATATTTTTGGGATTTAGAAGTTATGCTAAAAATAAAGCTATCCATGGTAAAAACTCCTTTCTGTTTCGTTCCCGACGTCTTGCACAGCATAACTTGCTAAATGTTTTAGCCAGTGGAGGGTGGGACTGGCTATTTTATTAAAAGGATATTTTAATGAAACTTTTAACTGATTATAATAAAGCATCAAAAGATTTTGTTCATTACTGTTTTATATTACTTGGTCAATACCAAAGACATCCGGAATATTTTGAAAATGGTATGGTTTATCCTAATCTAGAAGGTCCATATGCATTACGTTGTAATAGTAAAGGTCAATTAAGCATTGTTGATTTAAGTAGTATACCTAATAAAACAGTAGCACATAGCTATAATTCGACAAAGTATTCACAAATAACTTATGTAGGAATTCTTCTTGGAAAGTATTTAGAACTTCTTCAAATAAATGATATTTAGGAGTCATGTTGAACGATTTTGATGTAATTGTAAAAGTTATGAAACTAACTGATGATGCACATATTCCAACATATGCTCATGAAGGTGATTCTGGCGTTGATTTATATTCTATAGATAATGTTATAGTTAATCCGCATGAAACAGCACTAATCCATACTGGTATAGCAATAGCAATTCCACAAGGATATGAAGGTTGTGTTCGACCTCGTAGTGGATTGGCTTTGAAGCAAAGTATTACAGTTCTTAATAGTCCTGGAACTATCGATTCTAACTATCGTGGTGAAGTTTGTGTGATTATTCATAATGCATCTTCTCATAAATATATGGATATTCATGCTGGAGATCGAATTGCACAGATGGTGATTCAGAAAGTTCCTCGTGTGAATTTTGTAGAAGTTGGTTCTCTTGATTCTACAGATCGTGGAACTGATGGTTTTGGTAGTACAGGATTGCATTAACGTTGCTGATATTTTAGGGATCTTGAAATGTTGAGGTCGGCCGCGTGCAGTTATATAAAATTTTTGAGTATAAGCTAGATGGACAGCTCGATGTCACCTGGTCAACATTGTCTTGATATTTTAATCAGTGGAGGGTGGGACTGATTATTTAGAAATGAGTTGTATATGAAAAATTGGAGAAAAGCTTGGCATTATATGTCCCTTGGACAATTACCTTTAGTATTACATGATGTTATACATTCAGTAGAAAAAGAAAATGGTTTAAGTTTTGAATTATTTTGTTGTATTTTCTTTGTAATGTTTTGTACATTATTACTAGAACGATTTGCTATATGGTTTCATGGAGATGACGAATGATTTATCTAACTTCTGATACACATTTTGGACATGAAAATATTATTAAGTATACCGATCGACCTTTCGAAACTGTTGAAGAAATGGACGAAACTCTGATTAAGAACTTTAACAGAGTTGTTGGTCCGGATGATACTCTTTATATTCTTGGCGACTTTACTATGCATAAAAATTATGAAGAAACCATGACATATCGAAAACAAATCAATTGTCGATATATTCATCTCATTTGTGGAAACCATGACAGAAGATTCTGTGGCGGATATCCTGAAGCAGGCAAACTACCGCCTTTTGAAACTGAAAAAGATTATAGAGAAATTAATCATAAGTGCACTCGATTCTGTCTATCTCACTATCCATTCTTGTCGTGGCATGGACGTGAACTAGGTGCTATTATGTGTCATGGCCATATTCATGCTAAGAAGCGGACTAATGAGATAAATCAGTGGCAGAGATTGCGTAGATTTGATGTTGGCGTTGATGCAAATGATTATACACCAGTGTCACTTGATTATATTCTTAATTTCTTTGAGAAACCTCTTGAAGAGATTTTTAAGTAAAAAGCGGGGTGTACTTCTACTGTCTAGCTCTTTACGTATACGCGTGCGTTTAAGATGCAGATAGTGGTGTTAAAGCAGTACAGATTGAATGGTGGGGGTGGGTCCTTCAATCTATAATAGAGGTTTCCTTAGTATAGAGGCCTATTACACCAATAATGGCCTGTTGGAGACATCGGTTCGAATCCGGTAGGAAATCTCTTTATATTTGTTAAATGCCCTCGTGGTGGAATGGCAGACACAGCGGTCTTGGTTCTAAGGAGGCGGATTTGTGAAAACCGATGATAACGGAATTCATTATTATATAAGTAATGATAATAGAGTCAGAGGATATGATCCACGTACAAATAAAGTCGTCTCCTATCCACGAATTTTAATGTCTGAATATTTGGGTAGGACATTAAAACCAAATGAACAAGTACATCATATGGACGGGAATCCTCTTAATAATGATATTGATAATTTATTAGTTCTTCCTAGGGAACTTCATGATTTAATTCACGAACATGATTATCGAAAATATTACGACAAAATAGTTATTTGTGATTATTGTGGAAAAGAATTCGTTTGGAAAGCACATTCTCAACAACAGTATTATATGAATAGTAAACGTCGCAAAAACATGAGAGGTCCTTTCTGTTCAAAATCATGTGCTGGTAAATTTGGAACAGATGAGCAGCGTCGTCGGAAGGCGATGACTGAATGCGAGTAAATTCGGTGAAACCTTTCCCAATGGTAACGCCGAGCCAAGCCTTGATATTTTCAAGGAAGGTGTAGAGACTTGACACTCGCCATCCAGAACGGATGAAGGCAAAGTCCAGACCACAAACTGATATTTATCAGGTAGTGAAAACTATAGTGGTAAGAAAAACCGCTGTCCTAGTGACGTGTGGGTTCGAATCCCACCGGGGGCACCTATTGATATTTTTAGGGAGACTGCTTAGCATACAAATGCGACAACACCGGGGTTTGGTGGCAGCGAGACTAGTTAACGATTCGTAACCATTCGGATCTTTGATGGTGGGGGCTAGTCTATTTATATTTTTACTTTTAGTAGAATGAATAATTATTATGAGTAGAGAAAAAATTAAAATCAAAGATGTAATAGAATCATTACCCAAAAAGCAACAAGAAGTATTAACGTATTTGTTAAAACCAGAAACGTTAAATGCCCATTCGAAGAATCGATGGGTTTTTATTAAGTATTGTTAATTTAATGGGCCTGTAGTACAACGGTTAGTACAGGGGACTCATAATCCTTTAATCAGAGTTCGATTCTCTGCGGGCCCACCTTTATATTTCAAGAAAGGTTTAAAATGCTTGATAAAGAAATCATTGACGAATGGTATGAAAAAGCAAAGCATATTAAAAATCTAGATGAGTTAAAAGAGTTTATTGAATATGTATATTCTTTTGGAGACTTTCCGGGGTATGATGAATGTGTACACGCAATAACTGCTATAGCAATCGCTTCTTCATGGTGCGCTAACGAATACTATAACATCACTGGCTTTCAAGCAAGTTGTGTTGGACTTCAATATCTAATGCATTGGACGTATGATTATAGTAACCTGGTCGGAATCTCTGTACGTAACTGGTCTGACATGCTATATCCTCAATGTCAACATAGATTCGAAAAGAAAATTTCAAAAGATATGTTTAAAGCTCTTCAAGAAAAGGCTCAAGAAAATCTTGACAATGAAGGAGGATGCGAAGCTGTTCGAGCACATTGGCAATCTATCGTTGACGGTGTTGTTCCTTTTGGATATGAATTGACGGATGATATTTTCTAACAAATCTAGGCAGGAAACTATATGAATCTAATTACAAGTCATAAGGAGATTATCAAATTTACGGCCCACCTATTATATTTTAAAGGATTATAATGAATACGGAAAAGAAGTATTTAATAGATATTGATGAAATACTACGAATGGTTTTAATTATTATAACAGTGTTTATAGTAACTGTTGATATTTATGGTTGTGGTTGTAGTCAAGCTTATAGGCAATCAGTACAAATTAGTCATCAAGCTGATAATTTTGAGACTCCTCGAAAACTCACTATAATAAACACTAGGACTGATCAAAAGATTTTAGAGTTTACTGGTACGTTCTCTGTTCAGCGAGATGGATATGATATTGATATTCTCTGTGCTATTGGAGATGATCGATATGAGAAGCATTTCTTTACTCTCAATGATTGGACTATTTATATTATCGAGGATGTAAGTAATCAAGGAGTTCGTCTATACGACCGTAAAATTGTATATTTTAATGAAGATGCGAGTTAATATGAAGTAATTAAAGAAGAGAATCTTGATATTTTTCTAAAAGATTAGAGACATATGCCTGACCTAAATAATTCATGTAAGTATTTACGGTGCATACATATTGCTGACAACTCCCAAAACTTTCCTTTATATTCTTGCAAGCTAAGGAGGTTTAATGTACACAATGATTGCATAGGATGTTTATACAATTTGAAAGTAAAGCAATGTAAAACCACTAACTAATTGACATTTAATGCTCAAAAAAAGAAAGCGAGAATTAATCATGACTAATCGTGAAATGGCACTGTATCTTGGTATTGCTGGTATCGCTACTACTGGTCTTGCTTATGCAGCAACTGAAAATAGTCGTAACGATCGTAAGCGTGTTGAAATTGAATCTACCATGCCTGCTGAATATTGGGAGGCTAAGAAGGCTGAAACTGAGGCCGATGTTAAGAAGCATCAGCTTGATATTGAGTCTGAAGCTCGATTGAAGATTGATGCACGTAATCGTGAGGATGAGCGTCGTAAGGCTCAAATGGAATTTGAGAAGAATGCTCCTGATTCTTATTGGCAAGCTAAAATTGAGGAAGCTCGTGAAGAGACTACTCGTAAGATTGCACAGCAAAATGCTGAAACTGAGCGTATTCGTGCTAAGCAGCAAGCTGAGCAAGTTAGGTCGATAGAAAGGGCTGTAGGAACTACTATGAAGTCGTTTAACAGCTAATTGATATTTATGGAGTAGCTGAATAAGAGTAGCTATAAAAACTTGGTAGTGGGTGGGGACCAAGTTTTATATTTTTAGGAGATTTTTAAAATGCTAAAATACGTTAAAGATTTTGAACAACCTCTAACCAAACAATACAAGGCTGGTATGTATGGCGGTAAATTTCTACCAATGCATAAAGGTCATTTATATTGTGTAGAGACTGCTAGTAAACTATGTGAAAAAGTTTATTTGATTCTATTTTCAGGTGGAGCTTGGGAACAACTTGAACGTCAATTAGATGATAAAGATATTTATACTGTTCGATCAAGATGGAATAAAGTTAAAGAAGTATCTAAACAATTCAATAATGTGATACCAATTCATATAGATGTATCAAAATGCATTCTACCAGATGGTAGAGAAGATTGGGATGCTGAAACACCCTTGGTACTAGATGCTTGCTGTCATTTTGATGCAGTATTTGGTAGCGAACCAGTTCTATATGCTCCATATTTTGAACGAGCCTATCCTTGGGCTGATTATGTAATAGTAGATGCTGATAGAAAGATTGTTCCAATTAGTGCTACGATGATTCGACATGAGCTATCTGATGAAGAATCTAAGAAATGGATTGTATAACAATGAGCAGAACGACACAGAAACATTTAAAAAAGTTTTCTGAACAAGAACGAAATGACCCTAGCGGAGACGGTGATGGTTGTTTATTGTTAGTAATATTTTTCTTGATATCATTTATTGTTATGTGTTTTATGTAACAATAACAAAAAGGAATACGTTATGGCTAAGTTTGATATTTTTGCTAGACAAAATAATAAACAACTTTTACAATTATTAGATATTATTAACGAGACTGGTTTAGCTGATGATGTTTTGAAAGCCAAAGAAAAGTATGAACCAATATTAAAACAGCTAGGAATATTAGATCAACTTCAGCAATACCAACAAGTGTATCTTTATTTATATTTAGCTAAGAAAAAGAAATCGGAGAAAGTTAATGAATAATCTAGAAAATCTTAAAAAGTCTTTTCAATCTATGAAATGGTACGAATGGATTATGGCCACTATCATGGTTCTTATTGCAGGATGGGCTATGATTACAGCATTCATTAATCCAGCACCAGATGGAAATCCAGCTTGGCTGACAGTTCTAAATTTTATTAGTGCTATCTGTGGTATAGTTTGTATATTTTTCTGTGCTAAAGCTAGTATTAGTAATTTTGCTTTTGGATTAGTTAATACCATAGTATATGCTATATATTTATGGTATTGGAAAATCTATGGAACTTTTGCTCTAGAAATGATTATTTATCTTCCTTTTAATATTCTCGGATGGATATTTTGGACAAAGCATCGTGATGAAGAGTATAAAGAGTTGACTAAAGCTCGTAAACTTACACCAACACAAGATATTTTGGTAGTTGGAACTATATTGATTGCCACACTTATCTATCATCAAATTCTTGTAAATATTGGTGGAACTGTTCCGTGGCTTGATGCAGCTACAGTTGCAATTGGTATTATTGCTACTGGTCTTGAAATGTTTAGATTTAGGGAACAGTATATTCTTTGGCTTGTTACCGATGTTGTAGCTGTCGCAATGTATATTCAACATTTTGATCCTGTATATTTAACTAAGAAATCTATTTATCTTATTATGGCTATAATAGGATTGATGAATTGGTATAAGTTGCAGAAACGAAATGTTTCTAACGAGTAAATGATATTTTGTGGGTGTTCAATGTCTAACACGCAGCATTGAACTATAGTAAGCGTATCGAAAAGGATAGGGTGGGTCTTACTATGGATATTTTTAGAGTTTTTAATAAATTGTTCTAAAGGAGTTGATCTTAGAGATCCTATTAAATATTTTGAACAAGAAAAAGATCCTATTCCAAAACCATTAGAAATGTGGTATAAAATGCATCCTACTATTACTATTTCAAAAAGTAATTAAGTCATACAAGCCCCTGTAGCTCAGTGGATAGAGCAGAGGTCTTCTAAACCTAAGGTCGCAGGTTCGAATCCTGTCAGGGGCACCATTTGAATTGAGTAAATTAATATGTCTGTTTATATTCTTACTGTTATCCATATAGCTAATCTATCTTATAATAAAAATTCATTCTATATTGATAGTATATTTGATTCTGAAGAAAAAGCTTGGAATCGAATTGAAGAGAAATTTTATAATTTTCTACCTGCTATTTTTAAAAATAAGTATAAAATTAGAGAAATATGTTTTAAAGGAAAAAGACTTATTGTTGAATATGAAAATCGTAACTAGGAGCTTCAAATGAGCAAAACTTTTACTAAAAATATCAATGTTAGTACTTCTCGTGGATTGATAATTGTTGGGTATCAAGGTATTGGAAAATCTACTTATGCATCAACACGTACTAATGCTATAGATCTTGAATCTAGTAATTTTAAAGTGGATGGCGAGCGATCTGAAGATTGGCAAGTTATATATTGTCGAATAGCTGTATCACTTGCTAAACAAGGTTTTATCGTATTTACTTCTTCACATCAATGTGTTGTTGAAGAATTTATGAAGTATTACACTCTTGATGAAAATTACAACATTGTTATTATTGCACCAGATTATAGTCTTGAAAATAAATGGGTTGAGAAACTTCGTCAACGTTGGCTTGAAGATACAAGGAATGAAAAGAATGAGATAGCCTATAAAGATGCGGATGAAAACTTTCAAAACGAAATTTATTGGCTTGCTTCTCAGGATAAGTTTCTTTATCTTCCTATAATGGGTATTCATTATAGTTTAAGAAATATTGTAACTGGACTTTGTTTAATTTATGGTGTAAATAGTCTTAATAGGTCATATCAGTCATATTCTTTTAATTACAACGATGATGAGTAAAATTAAAAAGCGCCCATATGAATGCGAGTTTTACAAAGTATTAGCTCCAGACAAATCGTGTCTATTCTGTAAACATTGCTGTGATGTTTTCTATGACTATACAAATGGACCTTATATGTTCTTTTGTAATACAGATGGAGATACTAATCAAGGAGCTTTTGCTAATTGTAATAAATTTGAAGAAGCATTTGATACGTGGCATGTAAAAGACTATTGATATTTTAAACGGGCCGTTAGCTCAGCTGGCAGAGCAGGGGACTTTTAATCCCAAGGTCATGGGTTCGAGACCCATACGGCCCACCTATTTATATTTTAGGACTTGTATTATGTCTAGAGTAGACTATGAAATGGCTGAGATACATGCTAAGTTATTAAGAGAAGCTATAGAAACAAAACAGCCGTTTAATGAACATACATTTGCGAATTTTACTACTAGCATTGTATCAATGTTACTAGATGGAGAACCATTAGGTCCAGAAGCAACAGCATTTTATCATGATTTAAAGGCTATGTATACTTATGACCGGGCTGATAAAGAATTAAAAGATTTCTCATTAGGTGCTGTTTATGGCTCTCTTAAATTTTTAGAAATATGTAAGCGACTACAAAAGGAGTCCACGTGAGTATTGCGTATGATACATATTTGCGAAACCATATTCAGAATGTTGAGATAGGTTGTGATTGGATTCTTAATCATATAGAACGTGATAAGATCGATGATATTTTTCCAGATCTTCGAACAGATGTTCTGCGTGTTGCAATAAAATGTCATGACCAATCTAAATACTCAACTGAAGAATATAGACCTTATGATAATTACTTCTATCGTGGAGGTCATCGAACTACTGAAGGAAAAGAAGATTTTGATCGAGCTTGGTTGCATCATCAGCACCATAATGCTCATCATTGGCAACATTGGGTTCTTCTTGAAGATGATGGAAGTGGTAATCCTAAACCTCTTGATATGCCAGACGTTTATATTTTTGAAATGATTTGTGATTGGTGGTCTTTTAGCTGGGATAAATATATTAAAGCTATGGTTAATCAAGAGTCTGATGCATTTAATAATATTTATGAAGTCTTCGATTGGTTTGAAGAACATAAGAATAAAATATTCTTGACTGATTCAACTCGAACTAAAGTAGTTAAACTTCTTGACCTAATTCATAAAGAACTTGATAAGGCTGATCGAGATGTATTTCTGCCAATGCAGAACCTAATTCCAATGGAGGATTGATATTTATGGCTCTTAGCGAGATTGCAGCAAGGTTTGCGCATCATGAAATGACTGATGAAGAGAAGACACATTCTAATAAAATTAGAGAAGATGCTATGAATCTTGCTGACATTATTGATATTTATTGTCCAGAAAGTCGAGAGAAGTCTCTTGCACTAACCAAACTTGAAGAGTGTATTATGTGGGTGAATAAATCCATTTCTCATAATTGATATTTAGGGTAAAATAATGAATAAATTTCCTAACTGGATAATGATCGAATGTATATTTACTCTCATTAGGTGTTTATTTGGTCTAGTAGCAAACGAAGACTTTAGAACCTGGTTTGCAAAGTTTGCACTAGGTACTCTCATTATATTTCTTGGATGGATATCAGAAGATGCATTCAGACAAGATTCGTAAAGAGATCATGAATCTTGCTGACCTTATTGATATTTATTATCCTAAATGTGGAGCAAAAGTTAGAAGAAAGATTATTAAAGAATAGGATTATGCTATGAAGGAAGCACCTACTCCAAATGAATTTAAAGAATATTTAAAAGAACTTTCTAATGATATTACCATAAATGATAATTTAGAAATTACTCATATAGATATGGATGAATATTTATGTCAAACGCTTGAAGCTCTTGGATACTCTGAAGGAATAAAAATTTTTAGAACTACTCCGAAATGGTACTCATGATGAAACCTACAGAAATTGTCAAAACCATAGCTGTTTATATTTTCGATAAAAAGACACACGATATAATAGTTCTTCCAGAAATAGATGTAACACATAAAGCTCTAGAAGATATTCATGATTATGAAGTTCGAAGTCTTTTAGTCAGTGCATCAGTATCAGATAGAAACAAAGACATTTATCTTAAAACTGGTAAAGGTGTTCTTTGGCTTCCAATTGATGCTGGAGATGTTATCTCTACTGATATTTCTATTCAATGGCTGGAAGAACGAAACGATAATTTAGCAGTTCAGAATTTCATGAAATATTATTACAAGAAGATTTCTGAATTGACTAAGCAATATGAACAAGCATTTAGTAAACTTAGTGAAAGTGTTACAATTCTGTCTAAAAAACTTAATGATTTAAACACTTGTTATAAATTATATCTTGATACAGTAACGGACGCAGAAAATTCATAAAATCTCGCATAATTTACTACTTCTATAATGAAGGAGCCATAAGGCTTAATTATGAAGTAGAAAGGAACTGCAATGATTAATCCGTTTGAGAAGATTACTGAGACTGCTAGTAACTGGGTTGGACATGCTGACATGGCCACTATCGGAAAGGTCGCTTGCGGAGCTTTGATGCTCGGAGGTGCTGTCCTGATCGCTATTGCGGGAAGCACTGATGGAGCTGAGGAGACCGTAGTTGAGACCGTTACCGATACGGTCAAGGACGTGGTTGAAGACACGGTTCCTGCGGCTGACGTGATTGTCGAGACGGTCGAAGAGGTTGTAGAGACCGTTGCTGAGTAATT
>JAEEGL016808924.1_pt1 | contig 14796 bp, 10 predicted proteins | sample 9134231 | NCBI WGS metagenome assembly JAEEGL01 (sample SAMN16246548, study PRJNA631951) | gut metagenome | biome: gut microbiome; feature: rumen; material: fiber-attached | host: Bos | place: Iran: Karaj | collected 2018-10 | reverse complement strand
TGCAACAACAACAGGATTTAACGGAATATTCGGTGAATATTTTGAAGAAAGACTAGGTAGAGCATTAAAAGCAGTAGCGCAAGTATCTGATGAAGATAAATCAACAATGCAAAATTTAAAAGAAGCAATAATCCCCGGTTGGGAACAAACAGGAGTAGAAGTAACGACATCAGCTCTTTGGGGCGGAGCATTGTATAACGGAAATTACCTTGCTAACAAAATCAAGATAAATAATTTTGCAAATAAAGTAATAAAATACCAAGACCAAAAGAAAGAAATTGAAAATAATGAAAATTTAAGTAATGAAGAAAAGGAAATAAAAACAAAAGAATTAACGGATAGATTCTTAAAAGAAAACGGAGAAAAGACTTCAACTTTAGCAAAAGCTTATGATTGGCTCACAACAGATGATAAAGAAAGTGCAGAAGAAGTTAAACAAGCAGAACTTTATCAAAAAATGGGAGAAATAGAACAATTAAGAAAAAGTGGAGAAATATCAGATGAACAAGCAAAAAGTTTGAACTTTGAACTTGGACTAAATCATATTATTAATCAAACAGAAAATGAAGATACTAAAACAAATACAAATAACAATGATGAAGCAAGTAAGTTTTTTGCAAAAGTAAAAATGGGAATAGGCAATTTTGCTCAAAAAACAACACCATTTTTACAGAATTTTGCTCCAGCGTTACCTGCACTAACAGAAGCTGCAGCTATCGTAACATCAACCTTAACACAAAATTCAGTAGCTTTACCTGTAGAAAATTCAGGTAATATTGAAAACAATAAAGAAAATTCCGAAACTAATAATAATCAAACTCTTTCTCAAGAAGACTTTTTAAAGCAAAAAGAAAAAATAAGAAAATTCCTTGAAGCAAAAGAAATACGTGATTATTATATAGATAAAATATTAGATTTAATAAATGAAAACAATATTGAATTAGCAAAAATTCTTTCTCAAAATGAAAAATTTACTACTTGTACTTGGCGTTTTGAAAATATTTTAAAAACAACAAATGCTAATAATAGAAATTTTGCAGAGTGGATATGTCAAAATGAAGACTTTACTACAGAAGAGAATATTCAGTATATTAGAGATATTTTAGAAGTAACAAATGCAGATAATAAAGATTTTGCAGAGTGGATATGCCAAAATAAAAACTTTACTACAGAAGACAGTATTTGGCAAATTAAATATATTCTAGAAGTAACAAATGTTGATAATAGAGATTTCGCGAAGTGGATATGCAATAATGACAAATTTATTACAAATGACTATGCTTGGATTCGGCAGATTAGAAATATTTTAAGAACAACGAATGCTGATAATAGAGATTTTGCAGAATGGATATGCAATAATGATAAATTTACTACAGAAAACAATATTCGGTGTATTGTATATATTTTAGAAGCAACCAATGCAGATAATAAAGATTTTGCAGAATGGATATGCCAAAATAAAAACTTTATAACTCCCGAAAATATTATATATATTGCAGATATTATAGCAGTAACCAATGCTGATAATTTAAAATTAGCAAAAGAATTATGTCAAAATGAAAAATTTACAACTCCTGAAAATATTATATATATTGCGGATATTATAGCAGTAACCAATGCAGAAAATATAGAATTTGCTAAAGAAATATGTTTAAATGATACATTTATCGAACCTGAGAACATAAAATACATTAGCAATGTTATAAAATCTACAAATACAAAAGACAATGCCGCAAAGCTTATTCAAGAAATAACTTCTATAGAAGAAAATCAAGAAACAGAAACCAAAAAAATTGAAGAAGAAGAAAAAGAAAAATTAAAAAAATCATTATTATATGATAAAAATTTAGGCGAAACAGTAAGAAATTTAAATATGAATTTTATTATAGACAAATTGAGAGCAATATCCGATTATGATGATATGGTCTTTGTAAAACTGTGTCAACAATTAAATAATAATAATTTAGAGATATTCCAAGTAAAAAAATTTTTACTGTTAGTTACCAATAAAGAAATTATTCTTAGTTTAAATAAAGAACAATTACAAGAAATGATGACAACAACAAAAGGTAACAGAAATGCTAAATTAAGGATTTACCTTGATATGTTGGAAAATAGTGATTTAAAAAATAATATCAGTTTAGATGATAATATTTATTTAAAAGCATTTGAATATACATATAATTGTGAAGGTGTCAAAGCTGATTATCCGACAATTATTAATAATCTTAATAAAGAATGTAATAATATAGTAAGAAGAAAATATAAAAATTTTCAAAATGAGCATAACGACTATATCCAAACCTGGAAAGGAAAAGAACCTGAATGTGTAATAATTAAATGTATTGATGGTTGTTATATAAATTCAAAAGGAGAAAAAACAAGAATTCCATATGAGATAATAAGATATTGTGATATATTTAAAAATATGTTGGTTTATTGCCCAGATATAGGATATGGTACAAAAATGTTATTTACTAAAGCCTCAGAAATTCCTGACAATATATCAGAAGCAGAAAAAAACGAGATACTTGCTCATGCAGAATTTATACCTGATGAAATATTAATTCAAGTTCAAAATACAGACTATCATCTTTGTGAATTAAGATTGCCAGATGTACCAGAAAGATTAATAGGTTATGTTGTACCAGAAAGAATTTTGGAAGGATACACTTTTAATCCAAATAATAAAAAGTGGGAAAAAGAAGGAGAAGAACCGATAGATGAAAAAGATGTAATAATTGATAAAAATAATATAATTAGAACTAAAAGAAAAGCAATATACAAATGGTATGCACCTAAAGGATTGCATAATCGACAAGCAAAACTAGATAATAACGGAAAAAAGAAATACGATGTACTTAAATTGGATTATTAATTCTTTGAATACCAAGTATCATTAACAGATCCATATTTATTGAATTCAACATTACATACAAATTTTTTCTTATTATTTTCTAATATATCAATTTTGCTAACTATACATAATGGATAAACTTCATACTTAATTTTATTTGACACTTTTAAATTATCAGGTTCCCTAACATTAAAAGAATCTTTTACATTATCAGAATATTCACGAGTATGTTCTAAGTTTGCTTTTGCTATTTTTTTTACTCGAAATTCTATATTATATTTCTTAATAAAATCATTTAAAAAAATTTTTTCTTCATTATTCATAGGCTTGTTATCCGATTTTTTCATATTCCCAAAAGAAAAACTGTCTGATACTTGACTATTGTAAAGAATAGAGCGGGAGGAGTCAATATTATTCTTAAAATTATAAAAATTCTTTGATAAAATCGGCATTGATATATTCATTTTTTGTACCTTATTAATAAACTTATTTATATAAAACCGATAAAAAAATTTTTTGCTACTATTCCAAATAATCCTCAAAACTTTTTTCGGGCCTTACTTTAAATCCGCAGCCTTCCTGCATAACTCCGTTAAAATAAATATATTTCCCCGGAAAATTTCTGCAAAAAGCAGGTCTTTTTTCATAAACGCTGCACGTTCCGTCTTCATTAAGCAGAGTACATTCCAAAATCATCCCGTCCTCGGGTGTATTGCTTCTTATTTTAAATCTGCGATACATCGGATACAAAAACTTTGCAAGCTCAAACTCTTTTTCTGTATATTGATATTTAAACCTTATATCCCTGCAGCATTTTCCGCATTTGTTGCATGAACCCGTAATTTTATATCTCACTTTTTGCAAAACAAAAACCGACTTAAAATCATAATAAGTCGCTTTCAACAGATTTAAAAGCATTTTTATCACTTTAAAACTTTACTCCTTGAAGAATTAAATTGAACTTTATTCAATTCTTCGTAACGGTTGCCCAACATCATTCTGTCTGCTTCTTCTAAGATACGAACAACTTTATAACCGTTTTCGCCGTCTGTTCTTGGAGTTTGTGATTTTTCAATGCAGTTCAAGAAATGCTGACATTCAAGCTTTAATGGTTCAATTTCCAAATAGTCAGGATATTCGACATTTTGCTGAGCAGGAGTACAATTATCATAAATAACGAGCTTATTCTCTTTAAACGTATCATTAAATATTGCTGTAGCTTTTGTCCCCCTAACGAGAAGGTTTACATGCTTCATCGGAGTAATCCAACTGTCTGAAATATGAGCAATAATGCCATCCTCCATTTCTATATCAAGATGAACAATATCCATAATATCGTTTCTTTCGGAAGAACAGCCGACTGCACTTTTTACTCTCAAAGGATCTTTATTCGTAACATAAGAAACCATTGACAAATCATGCGGAGCTAAATCCCACATTACACTTCTGTCATTCTTGAAATAATTAACATTAAGTCTGTCGCTTTGAACATAAACTATATCGCCGAGTTCACCTTTTAAAACAATATCTCTCAAACGGTTTACCGCAGGATGATAGAGTAGAAGATGTCCTACCATTAAGATTAAATCCTCAGACACCGCTAAATCATTCAAGTCTTTAGCTTCTTTTGCGGTGGTTGCGATAGGTTTTTCGACATATACGTTTTTCCCTGCAAGCAGAGCTTTTTTAACGAGATTATAATGAGTATGGCTGGGTGTTGCTACTACTATTGCTTTGATTTCGGGCGAAATCAAAAGAGAATTGAAATCATTGGTTAAATTGACACTATTGCCGTAAGTTTCTTTAATTTTTTTTAAATTTTCATTATCCAAATCACAAACAGTATGCAAAGCATTTAGAGAATGAAAATTCCTGACAAGATTTCTTCCCCACAAGCCGCAACCTGTAACAGCAACACACCTTTCCATCATAATCTTATGCTCTCACTTTCATGCAGCCGTCAATAATACCAACGAAGCTGTCAACTTTAAGACTTGCACCGCCGACTAAAGCACCGTCAATATCGGATTGAGCCATTTGTTCTTCGATAGTAGCAGGTTTAACGCTTCCGCCGTATAAAATACGGATTTGTTCAGCAGCTTCGCTTCCTGCAACTTCTTTAACAACGTTTCTAATCATTTTAATAACTCTGTTTGCTTCAACGGAATCACAAGTTTTACCTGTTCCGATAGCCCAAATAGGCTCGTAAGCGATAACTGATTTTGCAACATCTGCTGAAGAAATACCGTCTAAAGCTTTTTTGATTTGTGAAGTAATATGAGAATCTGTTAAGTTGTTTTCTCTTTGCTCTAAACTTTCACCACAGCAAATAATAGGAATAATACCTTCAGCTAAAATAGCTTTTGCTTTTTTGTTAATCATTTCATCTGTTTCAGAGAAATATTGTCTTCTTTCGCTATGACCTATGATAATGTATTTGCAATCAAGCTCTTTAAGCATTGGGATACCGACTTCGCCGGTAAAAGCACCTGATGGTTCATAATAACAATTTTGTGAAGATAATTTTATGCAATCACAATCTTTCAATAATTCACTGACAGAATATAAAGAAGTAAATACCGGTGCAATAACAACCTCAGGTAAGCAAGCCTTATTCATATTTTTTAATTCGGCTTTTAAACCGTTTGTAAATTCAACAGCTTCGGCAACTGTTTTATTAAGCTTCCAATTTCCTGCAATAATAGGTTTTCTCATTTCAATTCCCCCATAAAATTTGTATCTGACATAGCTATTCTACCGCAAACAAGCGAAAAAAACACTACTAAACAAATAAAATTTTACATTATGTTATTTGAATGAGATTGAAAAGTTTTTTATTTAGAAGGCAATTCGGGATTATTGTTAATTGAAATTTTACCGCTGTCCATATCAAGCTCTGCAAGAATTTCTCCGTTATAGCTGCTGATAATTTTTGTTATACCTACCTCTTTAACAAGTTTTTCTTTTAAACCTTCAGAAGCGGGTGATTTTTTGTCAGCTGCAAAATTCACCGCATTATAAAAAAGTGATTTTTGATTATTCTCAGACATATATTTCCATGCAACGGGATTAATATAAAATTTGTTTTCATCTGCGGATAATTCGTATTTTTCAAACCTATTTTTAACAGTATATTGTGAAACTTTTGATATAGTTGTTTTTGCGGCAGGTTTAAATTTTTCGGGATTAGAAATAACATAATTTATAGTACCTGCAATAATCATAACAGGAATTACAACAGCCAATAATACGGTTAAAACATTCCAAAAAATTGCCTGATGTTTTTGTCCTCTGCAGAATTTGTCGACATCTTTTGTTTTTGAATTTTCATAAGCCCATTCGTTGCCTTTTATTCCGCAAATAAACCAAAAATAAACACCTCCGGGAGTAAAGCATAAAGGAATTGCCAAAAGGGTTATATAAGTTCTGTTAATTAATCCCCAAATCCAAGAACCCCAAAAAGCACCCCAATTAAAACGCTTTAATTCGTTTTTAGGCAGAGAACCCGTATATTTGCCTCTTATACACATAAAAAATAAACAAACCACCCATGTCAATATATGAAGAGCAAGTGTAACAACATTTGGAAATATGTAAGAAGAAAACTCACAAAAAATAATTCCCAATGCTATGAGATAGTTGATTATATTTTGCGGTTTTCCTTCTAAATCGGAAATACGTCTGCTGTAAAGCCCGAATGAAATAACTGCATTAATAATAGCTGCGGCTGCATAAAAAACCATGATAAAGGAAGGCATTGAATGTATAAAAGCCTTCACATCAAAAACAGCACTAGGATTGTGAGATATGGTCCACCAACTCCAAATGCTATACGGTAACATCAGAAAAGCACATATCATACCAAGATATAAGGCATTTAAAATAAATTCTCTCCTGCCTATTGCACCGTAAAAACCAAAAAAATTATCATTAATCTTTAATTCTGTATTTTCTAAATCTGTATTTTCTAAATTTGTACTTTCTAAATCCATATTCTCTCTCCCATAAATAATTTACTATGCAAATATATTAACAATCTGTTTTATAAAATCGGAAAAATTGCCTATAAACATACAAAAACCAAGAAACGGTAAAAATATTGCTAAGACAGCACAATTACTCGGTGTGTTATAAGCTCTTGAAATTGCCAAAATCTGTAAAGCTATTACCCATATATAAATTCCGAAGGTTAAAAATCCTGATAAAATAGCCAAAATTGCAATATCACAAGAAAGAAGCTTTACCGGTGCAAGAAATATCCATGGAAGTAAAGCGAATGTACTCAAGGTAAACATTCTTTCGAATTGACTTTCCAAATTAAACATTTTTGCCATTATATCTATATAAAATGAATAAATTATTAACCCGATTAAAGTAAAAGAAAAAGTTGAAATCAGCGAAGAAAATCCTGAAAAATCACTATTTGTTGCGGATAAAAAGCAGGCAACAATAAATATAACCAATATAGGCAATTTATGCGGCTTTAAATCCTTCAATTCATTAAAAGCAACTGTTGGTGAAAAAATTATATCGAAAAAATTTGAAAATATATTCATTTTTTACTCCATAATCATTAAAGGTAAATTATTTTTTTTAACCGAAAAGGGCAGAATATTTTTTGGTAAATTAAATAATCCGTCTAAAGAAATAAATGTTTCACCAATCGTAAATCCTTTGTTATATTGAGTAAGAGGAAGATTTTCAATATTGCTGCCTGCCATTTCTGCAATAATTTTATGTGCATCATATTGACTTCCTAAAGCATCAACAAAACCAAGCTCTTTTGCTTCATCACCTAAAAATACTCTGCCGTCCGCATAATTTTCAAGAGTATCCTTGGTTAAATTCGTTTTAGAAGCGGAATATTTATCATTTCTTTTTATTCTGCCTTCTTCAATAGCTGAAATGAACTGTTTATAAGCGCCGTTTACCGAGGATTGAAAAAGCTCCTGTTCGTCATTTGTCATTTTTCTGTAAGGAGAACCCGCATCTTTAAATTTTCCGCTTTTTATAACATTTGAATTTACTCCGATTTTTTCTATAAGCTGCGCACCGTCAACAAAATTGAAGATTACACCGATGCTGCCGGTCATTGTTCCTTTTTGTGCGACTATTCTGTCAGCGGCGCTTGCTATATAATATCCGCCGCTTGCTGCAACATCCGCCATGGAAACGACAACGGGTTTTTCTTTTCTGAAACGCATAATTGCATCATAAATATCTTGTGATGCAGCAACCGTTCCTCCTGGTGAATTTATTCTTATCAAAGCTCCTTTTACCATTTTATCCTTCTTTGCTCTTTCTAGGGCTTTAATTATATTATTTGTGGAGAAGCCTTGTTCAAAAAAAGAATTCGGACTGTCAGAGGATATGGCTCCTTCAATGTTTATTAATGCAATACATGGATTTGTGATTTTGATATTGGATACATCGGGAATATTTTGTTGAGTTGCTTGCTTTTTGGGTATATTCATAATGCCTACCAATAAACAGGCAAGACATAAACAACACGTCATAATTGCAAGATGAATTTTTGTCATATTTTCTCCAATCTATTTTAAAATTTTATTGTTATCAAGTATTTTATCAAGCTCATTCAGCATAATTTTTTCATAATTTTTTGTGGTTTCCTTGTTTGAGGATTCAAATCGCAAAGTAAAAACAGGCTCTGTATTACTCTGTCTAATCATAGCAAATCCGTCATCAAAAATAATTCTCATCCCGTCTATTGTAATAATATCTCTAATTTTGACACCGAATAAGTCTTTATTTTTATTAACAATTCTTTCAAATTCTTCAAGTGTTTGTTTTTTCAGTTCATTTGGGCAGGGATAACGATATTCTTTTGAAGTAAACGATTGCGGTAAGGTTTTTAAATATTTTGAAACTTTAAATTTTGGATTTTCAAGCTTTGATTTTGCAACAAATTCTATGAACCTGCAGCCTGCGTAAACGGCATCGTCAAATCCGTAATATCTGTCCTTAAAAAATATATGACCGCTCATTTCACCTGCAAGCAGTGCTTTTTCTTCTTTCATTTTTGATTTTATATAACCATGTCCTGTTTTCCACATTATAGCTTCGCCGCCGTTTTGGTTTATTGTATCAAAAAGGACTTGTGAACATTTTACTTCGCTGATTACTTTGAGTTTTTCCCCTCTTGCTTTAAATTCTTTTATAACATCAAGAGCAAAAATCAAAAGAAGAATATCTCCGGTTATATAATGACCTTTGTCATCAATAATACCTACTCTGTCCGAATCACCGTCAAATGCTATGCCAAAATCGGCTTTTGTTTCTTTAACCTTGGCTTTTATATCGTCAAGAGTTTTTTCATCGGCAGGATTGGGATGATGATTTGGAAAATTCCCATCGGGCTTAGAGTACAGTTCAATAACCTCTACTCCCATTTCGGAATATAATTTTGGTGCAACCAATCCGCCCGTAGCATTAGCCGAATCAACAACAACTTTTATCGGAACATTTATTTCGGGGAAATTTCTAAGCTGCTGCTCAATATATTGAGGAATGATGTCGTATTTTACTACTTCACCTTTTAAGACATAAGCTCTGCGCTTTGTATCAAATTCCTCTTGAGCAATTTCTTTTATTGTTTTTATGCTGTCTGCATCTAAAGAACGGCGTTTTAATGTCATTTTCAAACCGTTGTATTCCGAGGGATTATGACTTGCCGTAACTATAAGCGCTCCGTCAATTTCTATTTCATTATTATCGATATTAAAATCAACGACTTCGGAATAATAACCTATCGGGGTGGGTGCCAAACCTAAGTCTATAACCTTGGCGCACATGGATGTTACTCCTTTTCTGACGGATTTAGCACGCACGGGTGAGCCTCGTCTTGCATCTCTGGTTACACTAACCCAAACATCTTTTGCTTCTTTATCTAATTCTTGACAAACATAAGTGACAAATGCTTTGCCTGCATATTCAAAAATTTCGGGTGTAACGTTCTGCTTGTAAATCCCTCTTATATCGTTTTTTCCGAAGGCTGATGTATCAAGTTTTTCCATAAAATTCTTCTCTGATATATTAATAATTAAAATTATACTTCATCTTTATCAATAATAGCGAATTTTTAATATTCCGTTATATTTTAGTAAGATTTTTTATAATACAGCGATAAAAATTATTTGTAGGATAACCAAGGATAATCGTCATTACCTGTTCTTGAGTTTATATATAAATCAAAACAATTTATTATGCCGAACTTGTTTCGGCATTTGCCTGTCATTCTGTCCATATTTTTACCTGATAAATCAAGCATTGAACTGTCATTAAGAATATAGTCGGTAAATAGGTCAGGTTTTAACCCGACAATTCCATTAATTTAATCTTCTTTTATCGGGTCACGGTTTATGCAGTCGATAGCGAGGCTTGCGTTTTTGGCGATTTCTTCGTTAATTCCGGATATTGTACAGAATTGTCTTAATACATCCACGCTGCGTTTAAATGCTCTGACAACATCACCCTCCGAATAATCATTATCGGCAAACAAGTCCTCCCATTCTGCACCGTCTATCCAACGTTCGATAAGTCCGCTATATTTGGCATTCAAATTCATATAACATTCAACATTCTTATTTTTTTGTGATTTATGAACATTTTTCAAAATATCACGAGCCTTGCTCAAAGCAATTTTCACTTCCTTACTGAGCCAATAGTTATTACGTGCAAAAATTCTGTCATCTTCTGTAGTAATTGCACAGACCACAGCAGCTAATTGCGAATGAGTAAGCGAATTAAATACTCCGTGGAAAAGAAGTTCTGCAAGATAAAGCTCGTTTTCCGCATGAAAAGATGCTGTAATCATACCTTTTTCCGTAGGATAATCTCCTTCAAGATAATCGTATTCGGTTAAAATATCCTTAAGTTTTAAAAACCTGTTCCAATAAGTATCTTTTTCTTCTTCAACCTGTTTTTCAAGCTTTATTACTTTTTGTTCAAATCTGTCTTTGAGTTCAAGCTCTTTTATATGTTTTTTATAAAGTTTGCAATAATTGCAGGGTGATTTTGACATCTGTCTTTGGTACTCTTTGCATTTTTGCGAATATTCAACCACCTCGGGTGCATTTTTTCCGCCTCTATATTTGGCTTGTTTCAAAAGCGTGTTGGTAATTTTACGATACTGAACGTAGAGATTTTTATTCTTGTTATATTCAACCATTTCGGCAACATTTCCACCCTTTTCGCAAACAAAATTGTTTATTTCATCAAGTCTGCCGTTAAGTTCGTTTAACTCGTCATAATAAGGTTTAAGCCTTGTTGTTGAGGAAAAATAGCCGAAGCTTTTTAAAATAAGCTCATGCACTTCGTCAATATCAAATCTTTGAAGCAGGTTCAAAACCATTGAATAACTCGGAGTAAATCGGCTCTCTAATGGTTCTGCACCGCTGGTTGCAATATTGTAAATATCGGCAGGATCATCAAAATGATTACCTATAACGACAACATGTCCGACTTCATCCATACCACGTCTGCCTGCTCTGCCTGACATTTGCAAAAATTCGCTTCCCGTAAGTTGTCTGTGTCCGTTATCGGTTCTTTTGCTGATAGAGCTGATTATTGTTGTTCTCGCAGGCATGTTTATTCCTGCTGCCAATGTTTCTGTTGCAAAGACCACTTTTATCAAGCCTTTTTGAAACAGCTTTTCACTCAAAACTTTTAGAGAAGGCAAAAGTCCTGCGTGGTGGCTTGCAACACCGGAATACAGATATTGAAGCTGTTTATGATTTTCCAAAAACGGATTTTCCTTAACAAATTCGTTTATGATATTTTTGAGTTCTCCTTCTTCTTCTCTTGTTAAAAGTGCTAAAGAAGAACATTCCTCCATATACAAATCACATTTTTTTCTGCTGAAGGTAAAATATATTGCAGGAAGCATACCTTTTTCATACAAAATCGAAACAAGATGAACGGGCGAAATCTTTTTCTTTTTTTGCGAAAATCTGTCTTTTCTTGAAACAGGTTTTATCCTTCTGTTCATTCCTCCACCCGGTTCAAAAAGAGGCATAATGTTTCTGTCCTCCTCCTTAAAATAATAAAACCTTAATGGAACGGGACGAAAATCGGTATTAACAATCTCTGTTGTTGAATGAACGGAGTTTATCCATTCCGTAAGCTCTTTTGCATTGGCAACAGTTGCACTTAATGCAATAATTTTGATATTATTAGGACAATAGATAATACTTTCTTCCCAAACCGTACCTCTCTGCTCATCATTCATATAATGCACTTCGTCAAGTACAACATATTCGACATCCTTAAGGTTTTCTTCAATTTTACCGAGGTTTGTACCATAGAGCATATTTCTGAAAACTTCTGTTGTCATAACGACAATTTGCCCGCCCCTGTTTATAGAAATATCTCCCGTCAAAAGTCCGACTTTATCCTCACCGTATTGGGCGGAGAAATCTCTGTATTTTTGGTTGCTGAGAGCTTTCAGAGGAGTTGTATAGAAAACTCTTTTACCCATTTCGAGGGCTTTATGAACGGCGATTTGGGCAATAACGGTTTTTCCTGCTCCTGTCGGGGCGCAGACAACTACACTTTTACCGTTATTTATACAATCCTGAGCTTCTTTTTGAAACTCATCAAGCTCAAAACCGAAAGTTAAATCCAAAATTCACCTGCCAAACTATCTGTATATCTCTATTTTACTCCAAATTTTACCTTTTCGCAAGAAGGGTAGTTTTATCGGTATTCGGATAAAACAAATTAATATTATCATACATACATATTTATTAATCTGCTTTATGTTTTTTCTTGCAAAATATAAGTTTTCTTAGTGCATTATTTTCATCACCATGGTGATATTTTATTGCATGCTCGGCATCATCATGATAATCGATTAAATGTTCGTGCATGGATTTTTCAAGCTTAATTAGGGCTACATTATAATCATATTGAGCATTAATATTTTCAATAAGCGAATTATAATAAGCTTTTCTTGTTGCCTCCATTGTTGTTTCGGAAGCATTTCCCGCTAAATAATCATTATAATTAAGCTTAAAATTTTCTGCCGCTATATTCATTTTATCTTCAGAAATTGAAATATTTTTATAGGCAGTATCAACGGTATTCAGATTTTTCCTTACCGTATAGTAAAGATTTTTCTTAAAAGTATCAATTTGAGTATCCGCTAAATTCAGTTGAGCCTTAGCTGCTCCGACATCATATTTTTGCTTCAAAGCATTTAATGAAGCATCTGCCCCTATTCCTATATTAAAATTATTATTTCTGTTATCCAAAGTCCTTACAAAATCATAGCCCAAGCCGGCATTAATTTCGGGATAAAACTGTCTTTTAACACTTAACAAAGATTGCTCCATTGCATTTCTCGTTGCAACAAGTGCCTTAATATCAGGACTGTTATTATATGCAATTTCTACGGCTTTTTCATAAGAAAAACTCGGGTGTTGAAAAATTGTATCATCCTTTGAAATTTGCCTTTTTTTTATATGATTTACGTTTTTGAAAACAGTTTGTTCTTTTGGATTATATGAAAAAGACTGTGTTTCATAAATTGTATAATCAGCTTCATTTTGAAAATACATAGCATTATTTAATTCTTCTTTAGCATTTTTTAAGTTGTCCTCTTTTGTTAAAAGATTTGATTTAATTGTTAAAAGCTCGGTTTTTGCGTTTGTTAAATCTGATTTATTCTTTTTTCCTGATTTTACAAGCTTGTCAATATCATTAACAATGTTTTTTTCAAGCTCAAAGTTCGTTTTTTCTGCTTCAAGCTCTGCGGTTGCTTTTAAAAGTTTATAGTAATGAGTTTTTATTTCAAAAACACTAGAGCAAACACTATCTTCAAATTCATATCTGGCGGCAATTTTTAAAAATTCTTCCATTCTTATATTTGCCATGGTTTTGCCAAAATCCCATATCATTTGCTTAAGATAGACACCTACATAAGGCAGTTCTCTGTATGTTTGTTCGAAATCGTCTACATTTGTATTAAACCCTCTTGTATATCCGACATTAGCCGAAATTTCGGGAAAGAATACGGATTTAGCCGCATTTGCATTATTTTTGGCAATATCAATAAGATAAGAATGTTCTTTAATAATCGGACTGTTTTGTAATCCTATTGAAATGCAATCCTTTATTGAAAGAATTGTACCGTCTGTTATCTCCTTCGGTGCAGCAATATGATGATGTGCTTCGCATCCGCAATGTTCTGCCTCCTGAATAGCAAAAACAGGCGAATTGTTTATTAAAAAACATATTAAAATTGTAAATAAAAATTTTGATTTCATAATTTACGGTCTTATTCTGTCCATTAATCTCGGGAACGGTATTGTTTCTCTGACGTGGTGCAAACCGCAAATCCAAGAAACAGTTCTTTCTATACCTAAGCCGAAGCCGGAATGAGGAACACTTCCGTATTTCCTTACATCGAGATACCAGTCAAAAGCTTCCTCGGGAAGATTATTCTTTTTGATTTTACTCAAAAGAATATCCAAATTTTCTTCCCTTTGTCCGCCGCCGATTATTTCTCCGTAGCCTTCGGGTGCTATAACATCAACGCACATAGCCAATTTCGGATTTTCCGGATCTTCTTTCATATAAAATGCTTTTACCTCGGTAGGATATTTATAAATCATAACGGGAGTTTCAAATTCTTCCGAAACAAGCGTTTCTTCATCACCGCCGAAATCTTCACCCCAAGGTGTATCGTTGCCTTTTTTGTGAAGTATTTCAATAGCTTCATCATAAGTAATTCTTGCAAACGGCTTTTTAATTTTTTCTAATTTTGAAATATCTCTTTCTAATAGTTCAAGCTCACTTCTGTTATGTTTCAAAACATAATCAACAATATAGCAGATAAAGTTTTCGGCTAAATCCATATTGTCATATAAATCATTAAAAGCAACTTCGGGTTCAACCATCCAAAATTCGGTTAAGTGTCT
>JAEEGL014353404.1_pt1 | contig 14796 bp, 14 predicted proteins | sample 9134231 | NCBI WGS metagenome assembly JAEEGL01 (sample SAMN16246548, study PRJNA631951) | gut metagenome | biome: gut microbiome; feature: rumen; material: fiber-attached | host: Bos | place: Iran: Karaj | collected 2018-10 | reverse complement strand
TCCGGCCATCGATGTCTCCTTGATCATGGCAATATATTCGTTGGCCAGAGCCGGCAGGATATTCTTGATTGCCTGAGGCAGAATGATCTTCTGCATCGTATGAGAAGCGCTCAGGCCAAGAGACCTTGCGGCTTCGCTCTGTCCGATGTCGACGGAGTTGATGCCGCCGCGGATGATCTCGGATACATAAGCACTGGAGTTCAGGCACAGCGAGATCAGAACGAAGACCTCCTTGTCGACCCGATTGAGAGCCGGTATAGCGATCGGAATAAAGAAATATGCGATATACATCTGCACCAGAAGCGGCGTGCCCCTGAGCACATCGGCATAGACAGCCGCTGCTTTGGAGATGATTCTGTTTTTTGACAGATGCGCAAAGGCGACGAAAGCCCCCAGCACTGAGCCGATCGATACGGCGATGAATGCGAAGCGCAGCGTTCCCAGCGTGCCCTTTAGAAAGATCGGCCAGTATTCGACGAATACGTCGATAATGCCCGGGCCCATTTTACTCCTGTCCTTCCAGACTCAGGATCTGATCTTCCACGTACATCTGCTGCAAAGAGGAAGCCTGCGCAACGATGTGCTTGCCGACAAAGTCATTCAGGCTGCTGTACTGATCTGCATCCTGTGCAGGAACGATCAGTGTATGGTAGCTGACCTTGTCATCGCCGGTATAACCGACGGAGAGCTCAAACGCTTCCGCCCTGTCGGCCTTCCAGCCGAAACCGGAGAAGGACATGTCGACCTTGCCCGTATCCACTGCCGTCAGGACGGCATTGAAGTCCATCGTCTCGATCTTGAGCGTGACGCCCAGACAGTCGGCGACATACTTCGCAAGCATCATTTCGCAGCCATACACGACACCTTCTTCGGTGATGAATTCATTCGCCGGATAGTCGGGTGATGTCGCAATCAGGATAAACCCCTTATCCAGGATCTCCTTTAAAAGACCGTCTGCACCCGAAAGATCGAGGACCGGTTTTTCCAAGTCCGTCGTATCCAAAAGATAATCATACGAATCATCGACAGCGATGCCGTTATAGATCGGCGCATCTTTTACAATCGCCAGAACCTCTTCGTCCTCCGTTCCGGACTGTATCTTGGCAATGGCTGTCCACAGCGAATAGTAGTTCTTTTCTACGGCAAAGCTGATACACTGGTTCACGGCATTCATCAATGAAGTCTCGCCCTTCTTGGCGGCCGCAACGTTGCCTTCGTAGTCGCCATAGATGCTCAGATCAAAATTGACGCCGGACATGGCAAACTGTCCGTTTGACTGAGCGACATAATTCTCGGCAGTCGTCCCATCCAGGGCGATCGCATCACATTTGCCGGTCGACAGCGCCAGGATCGCCTGATCAAGGCTCGTCACCAGTTCAAGTTCGGTTTTACTGCTTTCTTCCTTGGAAGAACATGCACAAAACATCATTACGATGAGCGATATGAATAAGACGTTGATTAATTTTTTCATTTTTCTTTTTTCCTTTCTTCAATTCATTCAACATGGTTTTTCCTTCATCTCCCATCTTCCTCTTCGTCGCTTCATATCTGTTCCTCCTTTAAACAAAAAAGTCGTCCCTTTCAGAGACGACTTTCATCGCGGTACCACACTGATTATCATGCATGCGCATGATCCCTCAATTCCTTAACGCGGAAATACGTTCTATCCTATGTTTTCAGACAGAATTCCGCCGAATGCGCTTCGTCATCGGGGTTGCCGTTAAACTCCCACTCTGTTTTAACTCGCTTGTGGACTTCTGACTCCTACTCTTTCGACCTTTGAATTGTCTATATCTTAATGAAAACTTTTCACATAATCAAGAAAATTCTGGTACATTTTACATGAAAATATTTACATGAATAATAAAAACCCGCTTTTTTTTGCATGAGCGGGCTCCATTTGCATAGTTCAAAAATCAATTATGATTACAGATCGTTCAGTCTGGCCTTCAGTGCATCTCTGATGTCTTCGATACATTCGATCGTATCGTTGAGCTTGCTGCGGGCATCGTTGATCCTGTTCTGGACCATGATGTCGGAGAGAAGGAAGCCGTCAAAGAAGTAATCGGAGAACGACAGGAAATCATCCATATTCAGATTGAGGTCCGTCATCTCATCCACATCGAGAAGCTCGCTCTTCAGGCGCAGCAGAGAGTCTCTGGCATCGTCCATATAATGGCGCGCCTTATCCATCTTTCTGCGCTTGACCAGCGTCGCGATGATGCCACCGCCGAAAATATCGAAAATTCCCCAGTTTCTGGCGCTGTGCAGATAATCCTGTGCGGCATAGAGATAATCCAGTGCTTCATAGGATGCGTCGATTGCTTCCCTCAGCTGTCTTGCATATTCATCGTAATACATATCATTTGCCTCGTTTTATTTCATAATCTTTGTTTCAGACATCTTTTTTATCAATGACTGTTTCTACAGGTTCAGTACCCTTTCAAATTCCGGTTTCAATCCCGTATCCTTGCCCGTCACAAAGTAATTCTGCGGCATGTCGTAGCCCGGCAAGGGGTTGCCTTCCACAATGAGCGGACCCTTTTCGCTGATCGCGATATCCCAGCCGATATAGCGGACGTGCTTCTCGACTTTGGCTGCGTTCCTGCATAAGTCCAGCGCTTCTTTGAAATACGGGACTCTGAAACCGATCAGATCCATGCCGCTCGAGGGATGTTTCGTGTAGGTCGAGATCGTCTTGTCCGACCAGCTGGGATTGATGATCTCGCCGTCCTCGGACAGGACGGTGTAGATGCCGCCCGAACCGACATTGTCGACCGACATGCCGCCTAGGCCGATTCTGAGTATCACATACATGACATGGGCTTCATCGTTTCTGTCCAGCAGAGTCGTCACCCGAACTGTGTTGATCGAAGTCGGATTGAGCTTCGCCATCTCGGGATGCTGAAGGATGCTGCCTTCGACGAAGAGGCTGTTTTCCTTCAGATAGTTATAGATCTCCTTCAGATCGCTGTTTTCATCGATTTTGATGTTTTTATAGATGCCCTTCCCCGAACAGGAATCGGCAGGCTTGCAGAAGAATATGTCCTTGCCTTTGCAGAATGCTTCAAAATCCGCAAACTCCGAATTCGCGATATCCAGGAAATCTCTTCCCAGGTAGTCCTTGAAAATCCTGTTGAACGCCAGCTTGTCGTTGAACAGATCGATATATTCCCTGTCATTCAATGTCTTAAACAGATTCTGGGAATAGTCGAAATTCACATAGGTCTTTCTCTTTTCCTTGCTTTTGTTAACGAAATGGAAGAGATTGTATTCCATATAGCCGATGTGATCGTTGAGAATGCACTGCGCCATGTCAAAAAGGACGAGCAATGTGTTTTTCCCGGAATAATCATGCACGGCTTTCGCGTTTTCATACAGTCTCTTGAAACTGGATAGTTCAAAACGGTCAAAAATGGAACTCATATATCTATTCTACTTCACTTTCTATTAAAGTACTCTTTTCACTGACAAAGCGGTAGAGCGCACCGATCAGGTTGGCGTCGTTGCGGTACGCGCAGGCGACGACTTCCGGCTTGGAGAAAAACAGGGTTCCATAGCCTTCTCTGATCTCTTCAAAGCACTGGTCCAGAATGTCAAAGAGGATCTTCTGAGCGGAAATGCCGCCGCCGATCGCAAAGACTTCCGGATCAAATATCATCTGCAGATTGTATATCTGCATCGCAAGATCGAAACAGAAATCGTGCAGCACATTCAGAACTTTTTCGTCACCCGCATTGGCCAGTTCAAAGATCTGATGTCCACCAAGATGCTCTTCGCTTCCCAGCTGTTCTTCCACCCTCCTTGACAGCCCCACCGCTCCGCATCTTTTGGCGAAGAGGTCTTCGCCATCAACTGTGCCGGTCAGATTGATGAAGGAAAATTCGCCCGCATAGAGGTGTTTGCCATAGATGGGTTTGCGGTCTTTGATCAGACAGCCGCCGATGCCGGTTCCAAGGACCAGGATTGCCGCATCGTTGACGTCTTTCAGACAGCCAAATCCCAGTTCGCCATACGCCGCACATTTGGCGTCGTTGGTGATGATCAGAGGTTTTTCAATAAATGTATGGAAGACGTCAGCCATGTTGATCCTGTGAATGAAATCATCATAGGCGCCGCCGGTATAGAAGAAACCGGTATCAGGGTCAATGACGCCGGGCATCGAAAAAGAGACACCCTCGACCTCGTCCTTACAGCGCTCATAGACCTCCCGGATCGAGGAAAGAAAAGTTTCCATGTTTTCAGTCGTCGAAGGAAAGCTCCCCTTTTCAAGGATCTCAGCCTTTTCATTCAGGATCGCATGTTTGATGCTGGTGCCGCCGACGTCAAAACAGAGTATTTTCATTTTTTATTCCTCATCTTTTCTTTTATTATATTCCGATTTCATTTTTATCATTCCCGCATTTAAACATAGTTTATAATAAGAATACATAGGAGGAAGGCCATGATCAATAAATACACCTTGAGCAGAGCGCAGGAAATAGCTTTTGTCCGTCAGTATCTCGATGAATTCATCTACAACAACATTTCCCTGTCCCGTTATGAAGATGACGATCCCGTCAGAGCGATTGCGGAAAGAAACTTCTACGAAGCCTACGAATATATTCTGACGCATCCTGAAGTGGAAAACGACTACAAGTGCCTGCTCGATCTGCACAAGATCCTGATGCGGGATCTCGATGAAGGCATCAAAAGTGAGCTGAACGAAGAACAGATTGCTGAACTCAGTGCCATGATCAATCAGCCTGCCAAGGCCAATCTTGAAATTGCGATCGATGTTTTCCTCTACATTCTCGACAAAAGGCTCTTCGTCGACGGTGACGTGCGTGCCGCGATGTGCTTTGCCAACAAGATCATGGTCGACAACGGCTGCGGTTTTCTGACCGTCCCAATCGCTCAGAAGGCTGTGTTCAGAAAGAAATTGCAGGAATACAAGGACCGCAGCGACTTCGGTCTCAAGGACTGGATTTACAACTATTGCATCAAAGGACCCAAACGCGATGAATAAAGTGCTTCGGCACTTTTTTTATTTTTCCGCTTTTTTCAGATAAACCATAAGATTGACGTACATGCACGTCAGCATGATCATGATCTCGCTGAGCGTATTCACCATCATGTATTTCATGTACAGAAGAAGCGAGGCCGTCAACGACAGGACAAAAATGTCTCTCAGACGGCGTCTTTTGTCGTGCAGCAGATTGAAGTAAGTGATCGCCAGTAAGCCGAAACCGCCCGCATAGGCAAGCAGAAGATGGATATGTCCTCTGAAATGATACGGATATTCGTGAGGGATGATCGTTCCGGCAAGAAGCGAGACAAACAGGATCACTCCGTATTTTCTTCCTGAAATCCGCGTTGTCTCATAGCCCATTAAAGCGCCCGTTGCAATTCCCAGGCATAGCAGAATGAAATAACCCTTAGTATTCAGACTAAGGGTTGAATAGTTTTCCTGAAACAGATCCAGTCTCGATGCAGCCATCAGAAACAGGAAAGCCGTCAGAAGATTGATTAAGATGATCTTTCTATTGCTTATCCGCATCGATGAGGATCTTCATCGCTTCTACGGCAACACGGATCGCACAGTCGGTATCATGAACCTGCGGATTTTCAAGACCCGCCTTTGCCCTCTCCTGATTTGCGACGACCAGGAAGCAGGAACCGACTCTGACGCGAAGATACTGGCCGACGATAAACAGGGCTGCAGATTCCATTTCCGAAGCCTTGCAGTCAAGCGCCAGCCAGGCCTTCCACTTGCTGAGAAGCTCATCGCCATTGGGAAGCGTTTCCGGGCGATGCTGGCCATAGAAGGCATCCTTGGACTGGGTTACACCGACGACATAAGGCTGGTTCAGTCTCTTGGAAGCTTCAACCAGAGCGTTGGTGACTTCCAGGTTGGCAACAGCCGGGAATTCGATCGGAGCGTATTCTCTGGTCGTGCCTTCCATGCGGATGGAAGCGGTCGAGATCGCCACGTCGCCGGAATGGACATCCAGCTGCATGCCGCCGCAGGTGCCGATGCGGATGAACGTGTGGGCGCCGTTGGCGACCAGCTCTTCGAGCGCTATGGATGCACTCGGCCCGCCGATGCCGGTCGAGCATACAGAGACCTTCGTTCCGTTGAGATAGCCGGTATAGGTCGTATATTCACGGTTCTGTCCGGTCTTGACCGGATTGTCAAAATACTGAGCGATCTTCTCGCATCTTCCCGGATCACCCGGCAGGATGACATACTGTCCGATATCCTCTTTGCCGACGCCGATATGATACTGTTTCGTACTGCCTTGACTGTAATCGATCATCTTATTATTCCTCACTTATACACTTTCATTTTATTCGAATTCGACATGAAGTACAACATCGCTGAGGAAATACAGCGAACCGCAGATCAGCACGTTGTCATACCCTTTCATCGCCTCTGAGATCGCCTGGCGATAGTCCTCGATGACTTCGTAGTCTGCCACATCTTTCGAGCTGATCGCCTCTGCATTTTCAAAGGTCGTGATGATCAGCCTGTCGCAGTGTTTGTTCAACATTTCCGCCATCCTGAGATATTCCTTGCGCTTCAAAGCAGAGAAGATGATGCACTTGCTGCCGGAAAAGCGGTCAAAAGACTTCAGCATCGCCTCGATACCATGCGTGTTGTGGGCGCCATCGAGAATGACCCGCGGATTCTCCTTCACGATCTCAAAACGAAGATGCCAGAGGGATTTTTCCAGAGCCTCTGCCGCCTTTTCGTAGTCGATCTCAAAGCCCTTCTTACGGGCGGTCAGTTCCAAAGCGTAGATGGCAAGAGACGCATTATGAAGCTGATAGGAAGCAAAAGACGACAGTATGTATTCTCTTTCATGAAAACGGAAACGGTTTTCGCTAAGCACTTCAAAATCGTCCAAAACATAGACGTGTGCATTCTTTTTCGCTGCTTCCTGTCTTACAATATCCAGACATTCCCCGCTGAGCTTTCCGCACAGCACATCCGAATTTTCCTTGATGATGCCGCTCTTGTCATAACATATCTTCTCCAGTGTATCGCCGAGCAGTTCCATGTGATCGTAGCCGATGCTGGTGATGATTGACAGCTTTGTATGATCGGATACATTGGTCGGATCGTACCTTCCGCCGATGCCCGTTTCCACAATGGCGATATCGACATTCTCCTTCAGGAAATAGGAACACATGATAAGATAGTCCATTTCGTACATTGAAAGACCGTTTTGGACAAACAGATCGTAATTCTCATTCACGATTTCAAGAAAGCTTGCCTCATCGATGTTCCTTCCATTGATCCGGATGCGGTCCAGATAGGTCAGATACTGAGGCGAAGTGATCGTTCCCACTTTAAAACCCTGCGACATCAAGAGATCCGCAAGATAATTGACCGTGGAGCCCTTGCCGTTGGTTCCGGCCACATGAATGATATACAGGCCGTCCTGCGGATCGCCCAGACTGTGACAGACTTCCCTGAAATGGTCAAGGGAATAATCGGTTTTTCTGCGGGAACTGACCCATTTGACTGCTTCTGCCGTATTTGCGAACATACATCTATTATATAATGAATTCATGAGAATCATCGGAAACGACTGGGACGAGGTCATCGGCGAAGAATTTGAGAAGGAGTACTACCAGAGACTTCGCTCTTTTCTGGATGAAGAATACAGAAACAGAACGATCTATCCTCTGCCGAAATACATCTATACGGCACTTCGCCTTACGCCCTACAAGGACACCCGAGTGGTCATTCTGGGACAGGATCCCTATCATGAGCCGGGGCAGGCCCACGGACTCGCTTTTTCCGTCTCCAAAGGCATAGAAGTGCCTCCATCCCTGCAGAACATCTACAAGGAACTGCACGACGATCTGGGTTGTTCCATCCCCAATCACGGCTTCCTCATCGATTGGGCAAAGCAGGGCGTGCTATTGCTCAATGCCGTGCTGACGGTCCAGGCACACCGCGCCAATTCCCATAAAGGAAAAGGCTGGGAGGAACTGACCGACACGATCATCAAAAAGCTCAATGAAAAAGACGACCCGGTCGTCTTCATTCTCTGGGGCGCCAATGCCCGTTCCAAAAGGCAGTTCATCAGCAACCCGAAGCATCTCATCATTGAATCGGTCCACCCCTCGCCTTTGAGCGCCTACAACGGATTCTTCGGTTCAAGGCCTTTCTCGCGCACCAACCGCTTTCTGGAAGAAAACGGCTTTGCGCCGATCGACTGGCAGATCAGATAAGATCTCTCTGATCGAGAAAAGTGGAATATTCATCAAGTATCTGAACCAGTTCGTCATAGAAGCGGATGTGGTTCATTTTTTCTTTATAGGTCGTGGAATCATACATGCCTGAAATGTAATGCGGCGCCAGAGAGCGCATTTCCGACATTGCCAGTTTTTCGCCTTTGAGCGCAACGAGTTTCTGCGCATGCTTCAGACAGTAATCAAAACGGTCTTTCCGGCTGACTTCGGGCTTTTCTTTCCCTTTCAGATAGTTGTCAATCTCCTTGATCAGAAAGGGATTGCCGACAAGACCCCGGCCGATCATGACGCCGTCGCAGCCTGTTTCATCCTTCATCTGAATGAAATCCTTCAGGGTTTTGACATCACCGTTGCCGATCACAGGAATCGTCAGGTTTTTCTTCAGAATGCCGATATGGCTCCAGTCGCTGTGGCCCTCGTACATCTGGGACTTTGTCCGGGCATGCAGGGCGATCGCCGATACGCCTGCTTCTTCGAGCTTCTTTCCTAGCGAAAGATAATTCATATGATTGATATCCCATCCCAGGCGCATCTTGACCGTAACCGGTTTTGCGACGTTTTCGACGATCTTCTTCACGACTTCGGCCGTGTTGTCTTCATTCTTCATCATCGCCGAACCCGAACCGGTCACCGTGACCTTCTTGACCGGACAGCCCATGTTTATATCGATGAAGTCGCAGTTCGTCCTTTCATCCAGCACTTTGGCTGCATAGACCATCGTTGAAGCATCGGCTCCGAAAAGCTGCAGCGAGACCGGATGAAAATCATCCGATACTTCCAGCATATCGAGCGTCTTTCTGTTGCCGTAATAGATGGCCTTGTCTGAGACCATCTCGGTATAGACAAGACCGGCGCCGAATTCAAAGCACAGCTGCCTGAAGGCGTCGTTGGTAATGCCGGCCATCGGTGCGACGATGATGGGACTTTGTATTTCTCTATCTCTTATATGGAACATAGGACATGACCGTTTGAATGTCGTCTTTGTTGAAACGGTAATTCTTATTGCAGAACTCGCAACGGATATCCAGATGGTCTTCTTCAGAAAGCTCCTCGAGGTCCTTCTTCGGCAGCGTCAAAAGGTTGCGCATGAAGCGCTCTCTGGAACAGTCGCAGCGGTATTCGGCTGTCCTCTCTTCCAGGATCTGCGCATCCGGGAAAAGATTGAACAGATATTTATGAAGGTCGCCGTCTTTTGCCAGGACCGAAGAGATCGGCTCCAGTTTCAGTGACTCCAGGTATTCGATATCGCTTTCACTGTGCCCGGGCAGCAGCTCGATGATCATGGCACCCGAAGATCTCACACTGCAGTCTGTATCGACCAGAACGCCGACCGATACGATGGTCGGAACCTGTTCAGAGATCAGGAAGAAGTATGCAAAATCATCACCGATCTCACCACTCTGCAGTTTTACCTGCGAAGTATAGTTCTGTTTCAGCTTCAGATTCTTTGTGACCTTGAGATAACCGTCTGTTCCCACAGCCAGTCCGACGGCGAGCTTGTTTGTACCCTCGTACTTCTGATAGATGTGCGGATCGCCGCAGAAGCCTTTCACATGCCCGTCAGAATCCCCGACACACAGCACGGTGCCGATCGGTCCGCCGCCGTTGATCGTCACGGTGACGGTCTCCCCTTCTTCCTTCTGCATCAGACCCATCAGAGCCGTGACAGCCAAAGTACGGCCCAAAGCCGCACAGGAAGTCGGCCACAGGTCGTGATATTCTCTGGCTTTTTCGACGATATTTTTGGAATCCAATAGATAGATGCGCGCGTGTTCGTTCAGCGCTGAAGCAATCACTACGTTGTTTGCCATGACACCATTATAAAAGAAAACGACCGGGAATGAAGCGCTGATGCTGAGAAGTTTTCCGTCACATGAAAAAAGAAGGCGCTTTATCCGCCTTCTTTTTGGTATTGATCGTTAAGCTTCTTCGGGTTTTTCTTCCGTTTCCGCTTTCTTTGCCACCTTTCTGACAATCGTCCTTCGGACAGGTGTCTGAGGATCTTTCTCCTCTTTCTCTTCCTTCTTCAGAAGTTCTTCGATCTCTTCGGCGGTCAGCGTTTCCTTCTCAATGAGCGTCTTTGCGATCTTTTCCAGATCCTCGCTGTTTTCGCTGATGATCCTCTTGGCTTCCTGATGGCAGTGTTCGATGATCTTGCGGACTTCCGTATCGATCTCGTAAGCAACCTGCGAGGAGGCGTTTGAAGCGGAATTGTAGTCGCGTCCAAGGAAGACGGAATCATTTCCGGAGTTGTATTGGATCGGTCCGAGGTCCGACATGCCGTAGGTCGTGACCATGTCCTTGGCGATCCTGGTCGCAGCCTGAATATCGCTGGATGCGCCGGTCGTGATGTCGTCGAAGAAGAGTTCTTCGGCAGCACGTCCGCCCATGTAGCTTGTGATCGTATCCATCAGTTCCCTGCGGGAATTGAGGATTCTCTCCTTACGCGGCGTGATCAGGTTGTAACCACCCGCATTGCCGCGCGGAATGATCGTCACTTTCTGAACGACGGCGCCGTCCGGCAGGTTCAAGCCGACGATCGCGTGGCCCGCTTCGTGGTAGGCGACCAGTTTCTTGGTGTAATCGTCATAGGTTCTGGACTTCTTGGCCGGTCCCATCATGACGCGGTCGATTGCCTCGTCGATCTGCTGGGTATCGATCATGTCCTTGTTTTCACGAACGGCAAGGATCGCCGCTTCGTTCAGGACGTTTTCCAGATCGGCACCGGAGAAGCCCGGCGTCCTCTTGGCCAGCTGGTCGAGTTTTACATCTTCGGAGATCTTCTTGTTGCGGGCGTGAACTTTCAGGATCGCTTCCCTGCCCTTGAGATCCGGCAATGAAACGGTGATCTGTCTGTCGAATCTGCCCGGTCTGAGCAGTGCGGGATCCAGAACATCCGGACGGTTGGTCGCCGCAATGACGATGACACCGTTGTTGTCGGACATGCCGTCGAGTTCAACCAGCAACTGGTTCAGGGTCTGTTCTCTCTCGTCGTGTCCGCCGCCTAAGCCTGCGCCTCTTTGTCTGCCGACCGCATCGATCTCATCGATGAAGATCATGCAGGGAGCCGTCTTCTTGGCTTTGGCAAACATGTCTCTGACACGGCTTGCACCGACACCGACGAACATTTCGACGAAATCGGAACCGGAAATCGAGTAGAACGGGACATTCGCTTCACCGGCGACGGCCTTTGCCAGCAAAGTCTTACCGGTACCGGGAGGACCGACCATGATGATGCCCTTGGGAATCCTGGCGCCCATGCGGGAGAACTTCTTGGGATTCTTGAGATACTCGATGATCTCCTGCATCTCTTCCTTCTCTTCGTCGCATCCGGCGACATCCGAGAATCTGATCTTGACGTTATCTTCCAGACGCGCCCTCGACTTGGAGAAATCGAAAGCCTGTTTGTTGGAGTTCATTGCACCCATCCGGTTCATGATGAATAAGCCGGCGATTGCAAAAAGGACCAGCGGAACGATCGAAGAAATCAGTTCCAGCAGGTAATTTGATGCGTTGGCATCGACGAAGGTCACGTTGTCGACCTTCTTGAGCTCGTCGATCAGTTCATCTGCCGCTTTTTCCGTATTGGGAATAATGGCGGTGAACGGATGGCTGGATCCATCGCCCTCTTTGTAGACGCCGGTAATCGTCATCGTATTGTAATCGACCGACACCTTGGCGGAAGCGATCTTCTGCGTCTCGACAAGTTCATTGAATTCGCGATAATTCAGATTCGTATTGTTCGTCTTGACCGGATTGGAAAAAGCCATCATGATCAAGAACAAAGAAACGAACAGATACGGAATCAGATTTATCAAAGGTCTTTTATTGTTGTTATTGTTCATCTATTCCTTATAACACTCCTCTTTCAGAACACCCACATAGGGCAGATTACGGTATTTCTGGTCGAAATCCAGACCGAACCCGATGACGAATTCGTTGGGGATCGTAAAGCCGACGTATTCCGCTTCGATCTCTACGATGCGGCGGTCCGGCTTATCCAGAAGCGATACGACTTTGACGTCGTTTGCGCCCTTCGAATAGAGAAGTTCCTTCACTTTCTGAAGCGTCTTGCCGGTATCGACAATATCCTCAACGACCAGGACGTCCAGACCCCGGATCGAACGATCCAGATCCTTGACAATCTTGACATCGCCCATGGATTCGATTCCTGAATAACTCGATACGGCCATGAAATCGATCTCGCATTCTACGGTGATATTCTTGATCAGCTCAGCCATGAACGGCACGGAACCTTTCAGAAGACCGACGATGACCGGGTCTTTTCCTTCATAATCGGCAGAGATCTGCGCGCCGAGTTCGCGGCAGCGTTCTCTGATCTCTTCTTCACTGATCAGTACTTTTTCAACATTATCTGCAAACATCGTTAAAGTCCTCCGTATATTTCATAATTTTACCATAAAGATCTTTTGTTTTTCGCAATAATGATTTATATCACAGCCGATGCCGGAAACAAAGATGACCTCCTTTTTCCGATTTTCCATCACCGGCCAGAACAGCCGGTTTCTGAGCAGGATCTTGCGGTCGATGAAGAAGCGGTTCACCTTCTTGTTTCCGTAACGCAGGGCGATGAAATCGCCTTTTTGGGCATTTCTGACAGTCACCGGGAAGTCGTCTTCACTAAGGCTTACGCCTTCGATCGTCTCTCCTTCCTGTTTTATGCGGAAGTGCTGACAGGAGAAGTTTTCCAGCTCTTCCATGCAGGCGAAGGAATATACATAATCCTGTCCTTTCACAAAGCGATAGATGCGCCCGTATTCCTTGCTGAAACAGATATCTTCTCCGATAAAGAGGCAGCGCTTGCCTTCGATCAGCTGGCGCTTCATCTCCATGAGCCGCTTTTTCGAAGAATGCGGAAAGTGGACGGACAGATATTCATAGAGATATGGGATCCGTTTGAACTTCGACACGGAATAGGAATCGCCATTGAGCGCAGCCTCCGCTTTCCGGTAACGCTCCTGCTTTCTGAGATTTGCTTCTTCGATCTCGTTTAAGAGCTTTTTCCGGCGATCTTCGTCCAGCTTTTCGATGACCTCATGGCGGATGCGGTTTCGTTCATAGCCGTTTTCCAGATTGGATTCGTCGATTCCGTATGGAACGCCGTTTTCTTGGCAGTATTCCAGAAGATCTTTCTTGCTGAAACTGAGCAGAGGCCGTCTCACCTTGACACCTTCTATGACGTTCTCTTCCCTGAGACCATAGTATGAAACGCCCAGTTTCTTCTCTTTCTGCATCAGATAGGTTTCGATGAGATCGTCTTCCTGATGGGCGACCAGAACTTCATCGAGATTGTTTTCTTCGCATAGCTGGCCAAAGAATTCATAGCGCGCTTTTCGGGCACTCGCCTGGAAATTGCCTTTTGTCTGCTTATCATCATAGTCCAGACTGTGAAACGGGATATCGTAGCGAAGGCAGTATTCCTTGACGATCCGCTCATCGCGCAAGGCGCTCTCGCGCTTATGGTAGTTGATGTGCGCCGCTTCGATATAAACGCCCTTTTTCCGCACCATATCGAAAAGGGCCATGGAATCCGGCCCTCCTGATACTGCGATCAGATATCGTTTATTCTCCTGAATCGTAAGATCCTTCATTCTAGTTATTGAAACGGAAGAACATGATGTCTCCGTCTTTTGGATGATAGTCCTTGCCCTCCAGCCTGATCTTGCCGGCTTCCTTCAGTTTCGCTTCCGTCTTGTATTCCATGATGTCGTCATAGGTATAGACTTCCGCCTTTATGAAGCCCTTTTCAAAATCGGTGTGGATGATGCCGGCACACTGCGGCGCCGTATAGCCCGACTTGAAGGTCCAACCGCGGCACTCGTCCTTTCCGACGGTGAAGAAGGTCTCCAGGCCGAGCGTCTTATAAGCCTTGACGATCAGCTCGTCCAGGCCGCTTCTTTCGATCTCCAGCTCCTTCAGGAATTCTTCTTTCTCTTCCTTGGAGAGGTCGGACAGCTCTTCCTCGATCTTCGCTGAAATGGCGACGGTCTGCGAACCTTCTTTTTCCGCGTATTCCTTGACGGCAAGGTAATGAGGGTTAGTGTCGGGGTCGTTGATCTCCTCTTCGGCGATGTTGCATACGTAGATCACCGGTTTCGCACTGAGGAAGTGAAACTGCTTTAGATATTCCGCTTCATCCTTGCTGAAAGACAGGGAGCGGATATTGATGTTCTTTCCCAGCGCTTCGTAGATCTTCTTTAAGAGGTTGTACTCAAAGACGGCTTCCTTCTCCTTGGAGTTGAGCGCCTTCTTTTCGACCTTGGCGATGCGGTTTTCGCAGGTCGCCATGTCCGCCATCTGCAGCTCATAGTTGATGATCTCGATGTCGTCGACCGGATCGATCCTCTCATAGACGTGCGTGATGCTGCTGTCTTCAAAACAGCGCACAACATGGCAGATCGCATCTACTTCACGGATATTGGCCAGAAACTTGTTGCCTAATCCTTCACCCGTGGAAGCTCCCTTGACCAGACCGGCAATGTCGGTAAACTCGAAGGTCGTAAAAATGGTGCGTTCCGGTTCAAAAAG
>JAEEGL013002453.1_pt1 | contig 14796 bp, 10 predicted proteins | sample 9134231 | NCBI WGS metagenome assembly JAEEGL01 (sample SAMN16246548, study PRJNA631951) | gut metagenome | biome: gut microbiome; feature: rumen; material: fiber-attached | host: Bos | place: Iran: Karaj | collected 2018-10 | reverse complement strand
TGGAGGCCGATATATCAAATGGTCTGCCGTGTATGGAGATGATTGGATTACTGGGAACGGAGGTGAAGGAGGCAAAAGAACGAGTCAGAGTTGCGTTGAAGAACTGTGGCATATCATTCCCGCCTGCGAGAATAACTATAAACATATCGCCGGCAAATATCAGGAAAGAAGGTACGGCATACGATATTCCTATTGCAGTGGCGCTGCTTGCATCCATGAAATTGATACCGGGAGAGAATGCAAAAGGGATACTATTTGCCGGAGAGCTGTCATTGGACGGAGAGATAAAGAGGATACACGGTATACTTCCGATGGTACTGGAGGCAAAACGGTGTGGCATAAAGCACATGATAATACCCAAAGGAAATGCGAAAGAAGGAGCAGTAGTAGAAGGGGTAAAGATAACGGGGGTATCGAATATACAGGAACTCATTGACTACCTGAGCACAGATCCGATGATGCAGGATGCCATAATACCTCCCGTGACGGTTGACTTAAAAAGTCTGTTTAAAGAAGAACAGTCAAAGTTTGACGAGGACTACAAGGATTTATGTGGTCAGGAGAGTTTAAAGAGAGCACTGATGATAGCTGCGGCAGGATTTCATAATGTGCTTATGATTGGACCGCCGGGGGCAGGAAAGACCATGGCTGCAAAAAGGATGCCGGGGATACTGCCACCGTTATCTATTGATGAGAGCATGGAAGTGTCGAAGATATACAGTGTATGTGGACTACTTGATGACAGTAAATCAGTAGTATTGAAACGACCATTTATGAGTCCACATCATACTATATCAGATGCTGCCATGGCAGGAGGCGGACGGATACCCGGTCCCGGCATGATATCCAGGGCGCATAAAGGAATATTGTTTCTCGATGAAGCGGTGCATTTCTCATCGGCAAGCCTTGAGATACTGCGTCAGCCTATGGAGGACAAAAAGGTTATTGTCTCAAGAACATACGGAAGCTTTGAATTCCCTGCTGAGTTTATGCTGGTAGCAGCAATCAATCCGTGTCCTTGTGGTAATTATCCTGACATGAACAGCTGCAGCTGTACGCCGGAGCAGATAAGGAGATATCTTTCAAAACTATCGGGACCGATTCTTGACAGGATTGATATTTGCATTGAGACTCCGAAGATTTCACTGAGTGATTTATCCGGAGAAAAGAATGGTATGAGTTCTGCATATATGCGGGAGAAAGTTATGAATGCATGTGCTGTTCAGAAGGAGCGATACAAAGGCAGAGGCATAGAGTTTAATTCCCAGCTCAGTCCCAAAGATATGGATGAATTTATACTGCTTGGACCAAAGGAAAGAAGGCTGGTGGAAGAGATTTATGAAAAGATGAATCTAAGTGCCAGAGGCTATCACAGGATACTAAAAGTAGCACGGACGATAGCTGATGTTGACGGAGATAAGGATATAACAAAGAAGCACATCATGGAGGCTGTGTGCTACAGAGGGATAGAAGATAAGTATTGGGGGAATGGAATATGATGTATAAATATTTTTTCGCATGCCTTGAAGAATTTGGTGGGACTGTGATGCGGAGGCTGCTGGCTATATATGGGGATGAGGAGGCTGTATATAAATCAACGGGAGAGAATCTGATTACGGCGAAAGTTATTACTGAAAAGCAGTATGAAATGTTTGCAAAGCATAAGAAGGCTTTAAATCCGGAATCTGAGTACGAGAGATTTATTAAAAAGTATTCTGACATGAAGCTGGTGACGATGACAATGGGAAATTATCCGGAAAGGCTAAAGAATATTCCTGTGCTGCCATATGGCTTGTTTTACTACGGAGAACTGCCTAAAGATGATAACCCCGCAATAGCGATAATTGGATCAAGGGCGTGCAGCAGTTACGGCAGGGATATGGCGAAATACTTTGGGGCAGAAATGGCAAAAAATGGTGTCACGGTAATCAGCGGTATGGCAAGTGGGATAGACGGAATATCGCAAAAGGCAGCAGTGGACGAAGGAGGAGAAAGCTATGGAGTCCTTGGCTCCGGAGCAGATGTCTGCTACCCGGCGGGAAATAAGGCTCTATATGAAATGCTTAAAGAAAAAGGTGGAATAATCTCGGAATACCCACCGGGAACAAAGCCGATAAATACAAACTTTCCAAAGCGTAACAGAATAATAAGCGGACTGTCAGACATAGTGCTTGTCATCGAATCGAGGATGAGAAGCGGCACATCGATTACTGTGAATATGGCGCTGGAACAGGGTCGGGATGTATTTGCCGTGCCGGGTAGAAATACAGATGAACTGAGCAGAGGGTGCAATAATCTGATAAGGGAAGGCGCAGGGATTGCTACGGATGCAGAATGCATACTTGGACAACTGACGACAATATTCGCATCAAAAGGAAAGAAGTGGAGATGCGGTGATTCCGGCGCGATAGAAAAGTACATGATATCGGGACTATCAGAAAATCAGATAAAGATATATGAGTATCTTAAGAATAAAGGGCAGCAGGCGGGCACGGAGGAGATATACTCGGGCCTAAATGGAGGGTTGCAGGTAAATATCATAATGGTGGAACTTATGGAAATGACCATAAAAGGTATTGTGAAAGAGCATGGAGGAAGGTACGAGGTTTTATAAATAACTGACTCGAATTTATAATTGCACAAGCAAACACCTGATTATTGTCGATGATGCACGAAAAAAATAAAAACATGGCATTTTATTAATAAAAGTGTTTATTTTTTTAAAGTCTTGTGGCATAATATTTTACGGGTGTGTGCGCCCTGGTGCATTATGCCCGGAATTTAGGAGGGATAAACAATGGCAATTTTTGGTGCTAAGAAGCGACTCGGAGACATGCTCATCGATGCCGGTATCATTACGGAAGAGCAACTCCAGAAAGCACTTGAAGAGCAGAAATCAAGAGGTACCCGTCTCGGTGAGACCCTGATGGCTCTTAATATTATCTCAGAAGAAGCATTCACTGACTTCATGGAAAATGAGCGTGGCTTTAAGACTGTTTCGGGAGAGGAACTTAAGGATTACGATCCCAAGGCCCTTGAAATTGTCGGCGATGCTCTTGTCAAAAAACATCAGGTTCTTCCTTTTGGATTTGATGAGGACAATATCAACATCATCAAAGTGGCGATGTCAGAGCCTGACAACCTTCTTGTAATCGACGATGTCGAAATGGCATCAGGTATGGAGGTTGAGCCGTTTTTCACTGCTCAGAAAAATATTTCAATCATCCTTGATAAGATATACGGTAAAGCATCTACAATGGAGGCGGTTGAGGACTTTGAGACCCAGCATGCCGCAGAGTATGGTGATGAGGAAGACAAGGAAGAGGACGACGCAATCGGCGACGCTCCCATCGTTAAGATCGTACGTAGCATGATGCAGCAGGCAATTCGTGAAGGCGCGTCCGATATGCACGTTGAACCTATGGAGCACGGCGTACGAGTGCGAAACCGAGTAGATGGTATGCTTCAGATCGACGCAGAGTACTCACGTACCATGCTCTCAGCTATGACTGCACGTATCAAAATAGTTTCAGGTCTTGATATCTCTGAAAAGAGAAAACCTCAGGATGGTCGTATCACATATGTCGTAGACGGCGTTGAGTACGATATCCGAGTTTCCATACTGCCTACAGTATACGGCGAAAAGACGGTTATGCGATTTACCAAAAAGCAGGGACTGACCCAGGCCAAGAGTAACCTCGGTCTCTATCCTGATGATGAAATCAAACTCGACGGTATCATGAACAACCCTCACGGTATCATCCTGGTTACAGGACCTACAGGTTCCGGTAAATCTACTACATGTTATACGGTTCTGAACGAGCTTAATAAACCTGATGTTAATATCATCACAGTTGAGGACCCTGTCGAGGCCAACATCGCCGGCATCAACCAGGTACAGGTAAATGTAAAAGCCGGACTGACATTCGCATCAGCATTAAGATCCATCCTCCGTCAGGACCCTGATATCATCATGATCGGTGAGATTCGAGATGGTGAGACTGCCCAGATAGCCGTACAGGCATCTATTACAGGACACCTCGTTGTTTCGACACTTCATACAAACTCTACATCAGCATCTGTAACACGACTTATCGATATGGGTGTTGAGCCGTACATGATCGGTGATGCCGTGGTTGGTATCATCGCCCAGCGACTGGTAAGACGCCTCTGCCCTGATTGCAAGGCCCCTCACGAGGCTACGCCCCAGGAAAAGAAACTCCTTGACTGGCCCCAGGACAAACCTCTTACCATTTATTCACCGGTTGGATGTGATAAGTGCGGTAACGGATATAAGGGACGAAGAGCTATCTATGAGATAATGCCTATCTCTGCAAATATCAGACGAGTTCTTCATGAGACGGTTACAGCTGAGATTATTGAGAATACTGCAAAAGCAGAGGGTATGAATACTCTGAAGATGTCTGGTGCCAGAAACGTTATTGATGGTATCACAACAGTATCCGAGATGATGCGTGTGGCATACGATATGGACGCTCAGACAGCAGCAAGTGCAATGGGCTCTGAGGAAGAGCAGACCGAAGCGGGAGCATAATATTTATAACGCGCGCTTTGAATCATACAGTATTAAACAGCCCGGAATGGCTGATAATAATAAAAACAAAACTAATTAAATTAGTAAAGGTGGGAACAAATGGCACAGTTTAATTGTAAGTACTTAACCTCCGCAGGTAAGGAGCAGAAGAAAGTTCTCGAGGCAAAGACAAAAGATGAATGTATGAAACTCCTGAAGAATCAGGGATTCACAGTCATCAGCTGTGAAGAGGCAGTGGGACTTGGCAAGACACTTAATCTTGGCGCAGCCAAGAAGGTTACACCCCGAGATTTCGCTGTATTCTGTCATCAGTTTGCCAGCATCAACAGAGCAGGTGTACCTGTTGTAGACTGCTTCGAAATGCTTGGCAACCAGACTGAGAACCAGTCACTTGAGAATGCTATCAAGAATGTACATCGAGATATCTCAAAGGGTGACTCCCTTGCAGTGGCGATGAAGAAGAACGATGGTGTATTCCCTGAAATGCTCAACAACATGGTTGAAGCCGGTGAGGCATCAGGTTCTATCGATAAATCATTTGAGCGTATGGCTATCCAGTTTGAGAAAGATGACCAGCTTACTCAGGCTGTTAAGAAAGCAGTTACCTACCCGATAATCCTTATCGTCGTACTTGTGATTGTTATTGCAGCCATGATGATTTTCGTTGTACCTACATTCATGAATATGTTTGCTGACCTTGATACAGAAATGCCTGCTGCAACAATGGTACTTGTACATGTGTCAGATTTCTTTGTTGCATGGTGGTGGCTTGTACTGATTATAGTTGTCGGATTAATCAGTTTGTGGAGGTGGTATGCATCTACTGATGCAGGTAAAGAAGTAACCAGTTCTATGGCCCTCAAGATTCCACTTATCGGTAATATTAAGACAAAGTCAGCCTGTGCGAGACTGGGGCGTACACTTTGCACACTGCTTGCAGCCGGTGTATCAATGACAGACGCCCTTGAAATTACAGGAAAGTCAATGGAGAATCTTCTCTACAAGCGCGCTATGAAGGACGCAAAAGAGCAGGTAATGAGGGGTCTTCCTCTTTCAAAACCTCTTAAGAACTGTGGACTCTTTCCTCCCATGGTTGTACATATGGTATCAATCGGTGAGGAAACAGGTAACATTGAGACAATGCTTGAAAACGTGGCAAATTACTACGAGGATGACGTTGCCCTGGCTACAGAGCAGTTGACTACAATGATGGAACCGGCAATCATCATGGTTATGGCGGTTGTAGTAGGATATATGGCACTTGCTATATTTGCTCCCATGTTCACACTTTACGATTCACTTACATCTTAAGTATGGCATAATAAAATAAATAGTTTGAGAATCCGGTACGAAAGTACCGGATTTTTAGTTTTATTTATATTTTTTTTGATTCATGCAAACGACTTAAAAATAAATTCGTGTTGAACATATTTACATCACATTTGCATAGTGATAATATACACTCATACGAGGGGAGCAAGGACAGAGTGTCGAAGCTCCAAAAGATAAAAAAGAAAAGGAGAAAACAAAAATGAAGAACAACAAAGGTTTTTCGCTCGTAGAACTTATCATCGTTATTGCTATCATGGCAATCCTTGTTGGTGTTATGGCACCTCAGCTTATCAAGTACATTGAGAAGGCTAACGTATCAGCAGATACACAGATTTGTGACTCTGTAAGAACAGCAGTTCAGACAACAGTTATGGATCCTGCAATCGTTACTGACAGAACTTACAAGGATGTAACAGCATCTGCTACTACATCAGCAGGATATACTTATTCTTCGGTTAGTGCACTTTGTGGTGCATCTGGATGTTCAGCATTCACAAAGAATATTGAAGAGCTTCTTTCTGTAACAGCTGGTAGCAACGTCGATCAGACACTTGCAGAGCAGCTTAAGTCACATGGTGCAAAGGACGTTGCTAAGACAGGATTCAGAGTTCACTTTGGTGAGAAGGGTTCAAACATCGTTGTATTTATCCCTAATACAGATGCTTCTGGAGCAAAGGCTACTACAAATACTGCACCTAGCACAACAACAGCTAATTCATGTATCTATGCAGGAACAATTGTTGGCGGCGAGACATGGTAGGATTTTGATTATTATCAATTTAAAACCTCTCCTTATGGAGAGGTTTTTTATTGTTTAATGCTCATTTGAAAGATATTACTTATTAGCATACTAATACTACATATTCAAATGATATACTTTTATAAAAATATAAGGTTTATGTAAAGAATGAATAAAAATATAAAGAATTTATTAAAAAATTACTATTTTGTTAGTTTCATGTTAGGCGCTTTGTGTTATTACATGTTTTTGTCATATTCTCAGTTGGCGGGAGGAAAATATGTAATACTTGAGGGAGATAGTCTCTCAGGATTTGCGTCTCCAATGAGAGCTTTTTGCGATAATCTCATGAATGGTAAAGGACTTGCATATTCATGGTCAATAGGTTTAGGCTGCAATGGTTTTTTGCTACTACCACAGATTAGTATTTCGCTTCCGATTTATTTATTACTTTACAAATTAGATATTTCTATTGTTGTTATTATTTGTTTATCATTAAAGGCGGGACTCGCATCAATGTTTTTCTACCTTTATATGGAAAAGATTTGGAAACAAAAGGGTGCAAAGGTATTGATATTTGCAGTCTTTTATTCTATGTGTGCGTACCAGGTTGCATTTATGCCATTTTTAATAACATATGAAGATGCCATATTCATGCTGCCCTTAATATTGTATGTTTGTTCCGAATATGCAAATAAAGGATCATTTAAATTACTTATTTTTTCGTACTTATACTTATTTGTCAGTTTTTTTTATACTGCATATATTGTTGGTTTTTTCAGTCTTTTTTACCTGATTTTATATTTGATTTTTATTAATCGTTATACTCTGAAAACAATAATTAAAAAACTATTTTTATTTGGCGTATATATATTTATTACGGCCGGTATTTCAATGTTAGTTCTTTTTCCACAGGCATATTATTTCCTTACATCATATGCGGAAGATGCAACTACGATTAGTTCAGTTTTGAATGTCAATATATTCGATTTTTATAATCAACTGTTTATTGGTCAAAACAGTAAAATATTAAATGTTTGTCCGTATATTTATTGTGGACTCCCGACAATTGTACTGATTCCGTTTTATTTTGCAAATAAAAAAATAGGTATTAATGAAAAAGTTGTAAATGCATTATTATCTATTTTTATGATTATTTCTGGATTTGTTACGCCTATATATTTATTTTGGCATTGTTTTGATGCGCCGGATAATTTTTTTTATAGATATTCTTTTATTATCAGTTTTATGTTTTGTATTATTGCGTGTAGGGAAGCTGATTATATAAGCGAGATACGAAATAAATTAATTTTTATTGTTGTTATTTTAAATATACTTTTTTATTCAGGGTATATGTATATTATCCCTCTTTTAAATCGTGATGTAGATGGTTTAGATTTAAACAACATTCCTTTTTTGCTGATAAACGCTAGCTTCTTATTTGTTTATCTGGGTTGGTTTATAGCTTTTAAAAAGAAAAAAGAAGATAAAAAAATATATAGAGCTTTGCTTCTGCTAATTGTTTTCATTACTTCAACTGAATCGGTCGTGAACGGTTTTTCAACTTATTACAAAAGCGAGTGGCTATCACCAACAAATTATTATGACACATACAAACTTTGGAATATCAGTGTTAGTAATGTCCTCGATACAATTAAAGAAGATGGAGGAGATGGTTTTTACAGAATAACTTGTGAAAATGATTACGAAGAAAATGGATCATTGTATTTTAACTATAATGGCGTTTCTTATTTTTCGAATGTTGAAAACTATAAATTGCGAAAATGTTTGGAAGCGTTAGGCTTAACAACATCCATTCGCATAGTTCAGCCATATGGTTTATCTGATTTTACTGATATGATTTTAGGTATAAAATATAATATCATAAGTATAGATTATGGAGCTCATAAAGATTATGTACTAGATTTTAATCAACAGGCTACGCTAGAAAAGAATCCTTATTGTCTGTCATTAGGTTTTCTTGTAGATGATGATATATTAGATTTTGCATTTGCAGGTCGTAATTGTTTTGTAAATATTAATGATCTTGCATCAAGTATGACAGGCGAAAAAATATCACTGTTTGATTGTTATTCAGGAGAAGTAAGCTATGAAGGTTACGGTATTCAATTAATAAGCACCGAAGATAATCGTGCAGTTCTTAAACTTGAAAAAAATGCTAATTCTGATTATAATGTCGGGACTTTCTTTTGGAGTATCCCGCTGGATGATAGAAGAGCTTATGTTCAATTGGAGTATGGCGAATCTGCAGTAGACCGGTTCGCTCCATATGTAATTGACGGTGACAAAAATCAATTGCACACGTTTGAAAGACTTGGGGCGACATTTATTAAAGAGATGATAAGGTTCGATAAGGAGTATGCAGTTGGTATATGCATGGGTGAAGATACATATGATGTTGTATTTTATCCATACAATACCTATTTTGCATATTATAATAGCGATGAATTTCTTAAAGCGTATGACGAACTTAGAGATGGTCAGCTTGATATATATGACTATGGTAATGGCTGGGTTAAAGGTCATATCGATGTAGCTGAGGATAATAAGATTTTGTTTACATCTATACCATATGATGAAGGTTGGGAAATAAAAGTAAATGGAGAAAAAACAGAGCCGTTGAGACTTTTGGATGGAGCATTTATTGGAATAAGTCTTCCAAAGGGAAACTATGATATTGAATTTAAATATCATGTCCCCGGATTTAAAACGGGGTTATTGATCTCGCTTATAAGCATTGGAATTCTAATTATATTATTTATAATTAACCCTATACTATCAGTAAAGGAACGTCCTAAAAAGGATAAAAAAGATAATGAAATGAATGGTAATACATGTGGTGTTTTCACAGATTCAGAACCGGGCGAAGAAAGTGTATCGGAACAAAACGTCATTTCTAATGATTTAGATAATGATAATTAATGATGAGCTGATATTTAAAAATGTTTAAGTTATATGCTAGAATAATATATGATGCGTTGCTTATAGAAACAAAAGCTTATTGAAATAACTATTAATTTGGAGAATATATGAAAGTAGTAATTCTTGCAGGAGGCCTCGGTACTCGCATATCAGAAGAATCACACATTAAACCTAAACCTATGATAGAAATAGGAGGGAAACCTATTTTATGGCATATTATGAAAGAATATTCATATTATGGTTATAATGAGTTTATTATTTGTGCAGGATATAAGCAACATGTTATAAAGGAATGGTTTGCAGATTATTTTCTTCATAACAGTGATATAACATTTGATTATACAAATGGTGAAAGAAATATTATAGTGCACGACCAGTATCTTGATAAATGGAAAGTAACTGTTGTAGATACGGGATTTAATACCATGACTGGTGGAAGAATTAAGCGTGTGCAAAAATTTATTGGAAACGAGCCTTTCATGATGACATATGGCGACGCAGTATGTGATGTAGATATAAATGAGGTTTTAAAATTTCACAAATCCCACGGAAAAATAGCAACTCTGACTGCGGTCAGGCAGGATCAGACTAAGGGAGTGCTTGATATAGGTGGCGATAATGCTGTGAAGAGATTTCGTGAAAAGAGTAATACAGATCGGGTACCTATTAATGCCGGATATATGGTTCTTCAACCTGAAATATTTGATTATATTGAGGGGGATAACACTGTATTTGAGCGAGAACCGTTGGAAAAGCTAACCGAAGAAGGCGAGCTTATGAGTTATGTTTATGACGGGTTTTGGCAATGTATGGATAATCTTTATGAAAAAGAAAAACTTGAAAAGATGCTTGAAGAAAAGATTGCACCGTGGAAAAAATGGTAAATTAAAATCGATAATACCAATATGGAGACAGTAAAAATGAAGAAGGTTTCTGTTGTAACCGGTGCAGCTGGATTTTTGGGATATAGCATAACAAAATATCTAGTTGATAATAATTATGATGTATATGCAATTGTAAGACCCGAATCTGAACATAATAAAAGATTAGCCGATTTGGATTTAAAAAAGATAATTGAACTTGATATCTCCCAATTGCCTGAACTCATAAACTTGATTGATGAGAAATGTGATTTTTTCTTTCATTTAACATGGATTGGTAGTCGTTATGATATTTTCGAACAGAAAAAGAATATTGATTATTCTATTTCGGCGGTGGAAGCGGCAACAAAATTGGGTTGTAAGAAAATCATTATTTCAGGATCTCAGGCTGAATATGGTGTGAAGGATTGTATAATTAACGAGGAAACAAGTGCGAATCCTAGAGATGCTTATGGTGCATCTAAATTGGCTGCATTATATCTTACAAAGCTAAGGGCAAAACAGCTTGGAATTGAATGGGTATGGGGGAGAATATTTAGCTTATACGGGGATTATGAACCTATTAGCAGGATGTTGCCACAATTGATTCATACTATGTACAAAGACGAGGAAATGACATTAAGCAGTTGTACGCAGTATTGGGATTACCTTAATGTTAAGGATGGTGCAGCTGCTATGGTTTCGCTTGCTGAGAGGGGACGAGACGGAGAAATTTACAACATAGCGCGGGGCGATTATAAACAGTTGTCTCAGTTTGTTGATGAAGTAAATGATTTGGTTGGACGTGGAAAGGTAGTTTTCGGTGATAAAGCTGATCCTTATTTTTCTTTGCAACCAGATGTAAGTAAATTGATACATGATACCGGATGGGAGCCTAAAATATCGTTTAATGATGGCGTTAGGGAATACATTGAAAAATATGTGAAATTGTAATTAGTTTCAGAACATATTAATTTATGTTATGAGGATATAAAATGAAGAAGATATCGATTTGTGTACCATGTTATAACGAAGAGCGAAATATTGAATTAATGTATCAGTCTGTATTAGAGCAGATGAAGAAAATTCCTCAATATGATTATGAGATTATTTTTGCAGATAATTGTTCGACTGATTCATCGGAAATAATATTAAGACGTATTGCAGATAATGATAATAAAGTTAAGGTGATACTTAACTCGTCAAATTTTGGACCGACACGTTCGGGGATAAATTTGCTAAAGAGTATATCCGGCGATTGTTATTTGGGAATCCCTTGTGATTTTCAGGAACCACCTGAAATGATTCCTGATTTTGTTGCTGAGTGGGAAAAGGGATATGATGTTGTTTGGGGACAGAAGACAAGAAGTCGCGAAAATCCTATAAAGTATGCCTGCAGGAATATTTTCTATTCAATAATTAAGGCAATGTCTGATTATCCGGAATATGAACAGGTTACAGGATTCGGGATTATGGACAAGAGCGTAGTTGATATTCTTCTTAAAACTGAATTACAGGATCCATATTACAGTGCAAGGAATCTTGTGTCAGAATATGGGTTCAATATCAAATTAATTCCATATGAGCAAAGAGCAAGAGAACGGGGGAAATCATCGTTTGATGTGTTTTCTTACTTTAGATTTGCTATTACATCTTTGTGTAATACCTCTACAAAACCATTGGCATTAATGACGGTTGTGGGATTGCTTTCTTCGGCTGCCAGTATGTTTGTAGCAATCTTTTATTTTGTTTATAAAATAATTCACTGGGATGAATTTGATCTCGGTATGGCTCCGATTGTTATTGGTATGTTTTTTGTAGCATCGATTCAGTTACTATGCATTGGGATTCTTGGAGAATATGTTACGATTCTGCTGAGAAGGATTACAAAAAAAGAACTGGTTATTGAGAAGGAACGTATTAATTTTTAGAAAAGCTTAATATGTGTTTTTATGGTTACCTTTTGTAGATATTATTTGAAAGATTTTCTTATTGGAGATGCTTTGACAGCATCAAAGCAAAGTTACATATGGTATTCAATAGGCGGACTGTTAAATGCCTGTCAGTCCGCCATTCTTTTATTCGTAATAAGCCGGACAAATTCTCAAGATGATGCGGGGGTGTATTCTATAGGGTATGCCATAGCGTGTCTGGCCATTACAGTAGGAAGTTTTGGAATGCGCAACTATCAGGCAACGGATTTGAATCATAAACATAGTTTTAAGACATATCTGACATCAAGGATTATTACTGATATAGCGATGATGCTTGTTGTGTTGTTTTACATTATAAGGGGAACAGTATTCCTGAACTATTCGCTTGATAAATGCCTTGTTATTTTGTTTTTGGGATTGCTAAAGGTTGTCGATTCGTTCGAAGATGTTTGGCATGGATTTTATCAGAATAGAGGCCGGCTTGATGTGGCTGGAAAATGTATGACTTCCAGATATGTTCTAATGATTGGAGCAATGGTGATAGTGCTTGTGGTATGCAATAACCTTGTGTGGGCGTCTGCAATTTCATTTATAGTTTCGTTGCTGTATTTTATTTATACTACAATCTTAGTTTATCCTGAAATAAAAAATGATTTTTGGGAAAATAGAAATTTGGGCGATAATAGTTTAATTAATAATAAAGAGATTTCAGAGTTATTAAAAGAATGCTTTCCACTTTTTGCGGGATGTTTTTTGGCTATATATATGGCCAATGCGCCAAAGTATGCTATTGATGAATTGCGACCATCAACGGAACAGGCGTTGTTTAATTATATTTTTATGCCCGTGTATGTTGTTAATGTGCTTAATACATTCATTTATCAGCCAATGCTTACAACAATGGCGTCATCTTATGAAATAAAAGATTTTAAGAAATTTATAAAATTGTTTTTTAGACAGATTGGTATAATATTCTTTTTGGTATTAGCTGTATTAATTGGCGGATATTTGCTAGGGATTCCTGTTCTGTCGATTTTTTACAATACAGATCTTACAGAACTTAAGATGCCGTTTATGTTTTTACTAATTGGTAGCGGATTCCTTGGTATGGAGGGATACCTACAAGCGATAATTACGGTGATGCGCAAACAGAAATTTTTACTGATAGGTTTTGGTATCTCAGCTGTTCTTGCGCTTTTGCTATCCCGGCCTGCTGTCATTAAGTGGGGGATAATGGGAGCATCATTGCTTTATAGTGGGATTATAATGCTTCAGATGCTAGTATTTATCATAATTTTTTTGATTATCTGGAAGAGAAAAGAGTCAATTTGACGCTACATAACCAATAATCTTGTTGATGTTCACGAAAAATAATGAAAATAAGCATTAATTTTTGTATTTTTGATAGACTAACAAAAAGTCATTTGTTATAATGTCTATGAATTGGGTGATAGGGGTAGTGCGTCTTTATGAACATTTATTTATTCATTAGCTTTATTACAGGCTGTCTTGTCGGATTACCTCTTGCACAGTATGGATGGTTTTTGCTGCATCAGCTGTCTGTTAGGGATGGCGAAACTTATTGCAGTGAGCATAAGCCATTGTCAAAGGAAAACATCATTATAGCGATAGGCCATGGTATCGCATGGGTATTGATGGAGTTTGTTCTTGGACTTAATGTTACCTTTGTACTTTATGCGATTACGGCGTCCGTGCTGATTTCATTATCAATTATCGATTGGCTTAGTTACGAGATACCACCACAGTTTAATGTGGTTATTCTGGTGCTTGGAATCATCAGATTGATTCTTGACCTAAATCATTGGTATGTATACATAATCGGAGCTTGCGCAGTCAGTGGACTGTTTCTGATTATGGCCCTTGTGTCAAAAGGCAAAGCAATGGGCGGTGGAGATATTAAGCTTATGTTTGCACTCGGAATGCTTCTTGGATGGCAGAAAATACTGCTTGTCATGTTTCTTGGAGCTGCGCTTGGTGCGATAATACATATCATTATTATGAATGTTACGAAGAATCCAAACAGGATGCTTTCGTTTGGACCTTACCTGGCGGCAGGGGCATACATAGTGATGCTTTTCGGACCGCAGATAATTGACTGGTATATTAAGTCATTTATACCTGATATCTAAAATACGGATAAGTTCGGAATTCGTTCCGGTTTATTAATAAAAAACAATTTTACGAAAGGGGAGCAAAAAGATGGCAAATAAAGTGTTGTCTGTCTACATAGGTAATGATGCAATCAGAATCGCTGAGATGCAGAAGACCAGCAAACATGTAGAGCTCACAAATGCTGCAGAAATCGCCACACCTGACAGTGCGATACAGGATGGCTACCTTATGGACATTTCTGCAATTGCAGAGGCTATCAGAACTGCCACATTCGGTAGGGGATTCACTGCAAAAGAAGTT
>JAEEGL012550288.1_pt1 | contig 14796 bp, 26 predicted proteins | sample 9134231 | NCBI WGS metagenome assembly JAEEGL01 (sample SAMN16246548, study PRJNA631951) | gut metagenome | biome: gut microbiome; feature: rumen; material: fiber-attached | host: Bos | place: Iran: Karaj | collected 2018-10 | reverse complement strand
GCTGATATATGTAAACATCATATTTGTTTTGAATTTCGAGATACCAATCAACAACATCATCATAGTTGACGTTATTTCCTGCGCTAACTCTCAATAAACCTCTTTCAAGCCATGCACCATAAGGACTGTGGTCCTCTTTTATTCTTGTTTCCAAAAGTTCGGCCGGAAGCCAATACATGTGTTTTACATATATTGTTTCATCACCGTCAAGCATAAACATTACACAGGCGGCGGTTAAGTCTGTTGTTTTTGATAGGTCCGTTCCGGCAAAACCGTAACGTGGTTTTAACTGTGTTATATCAAAAGTTGCATTATTGCAGATTTCTTCAAAAGTCAGCCATACTTCAGATGAAGTTTCAGGGATATTAAATTCTTTTGTTAGAACATTTTTTAAATTTATCGGATTATCTTTTGCATTTTGAACTTTGCGTCTTAAATAATCAAGTTCTTTGGAAATTCCTAAATTCGGATTTGCTTTTATCCAGTTATTTTCATCTTGCCACTCATTACGGCTGTCAAGTTCATATATAACAGGTAAAAGTCTGTCATCTTTTATTGAATTTTCATCACCTGAATAACCGTTAATTACTCTTACTGCTTCATCATATTTGATGTCATACAAGCCTTCACGTTCATATCCTGCAGTTGAAGTTAATAAAATTAAAGGCTCTCTTCTTGCCGAAGTTCCGTCTGCTATGATATTGTATAAATCCTGTGTTTTCCAAGCGTGAATTTCGTCACAATCGGCAAAATGAATATTTAAACCGTCCTCTGTTTGACTGTCACTTGAAAGCGGCCGAAAAACACTGTTTGCATTTTCATAGACAAGTCTATTAACCCGAATTTTAATATTTTCTTTAAGAAACGGCGATTTTTTGACCATATTTTCAGCTTCCTGAAAAACAATTTTCGCCTGGTCACGTTTTGTCGCTACGCTGTAACATTCGGCACCGCCCTCACCGTCACCGACAAGCATATATAATGAAATCGCTGAAGCTAATAATGATTTTCCGTTCTTTTTCCCGACAATTAAAAGAGCTTCATGAAACCTTCGTAAATTTGTATTTTTATCAACAACTCCGAATATTGCCGCAACAAATGCCTTTTCCCACAACTCCAAAATTACGGGCTTATTTGCATGAATACCTTTTGAATGTTTGCAGAAATTTTCAATAAAAAATATTGCATGATTTGCTTTTTTGGCATTATAAACCCATTTTTCGCCTTTTGTAATATCTCTGACAATAGCTGAATATACTCTTTTCACTTTGTCGGAAGTAAGTATTTCGCCTGACTGAATTTTATTATTGTATTCAATTATCGGGTTATGTATCATCTTTCATTTTTACGAAGGTATCTAACAGTTCTTTTGAGCTCATTTTTTTGCCGTCAGATTCGGGAGCTGACAACAAATTAATTAAAAAGTTTATATCAGCTAAACAGGTTTTTTTCAAAGAACAATAAGCATCAGACGCAGCACTTTTTTTAAATCCGCATTGTTTTGCGCCGTTACGATACTCTTCAATATGACCGTTATACCTTATAACCTCTTCCAAATTTCTTAATTCAACGGCACATCTTGCAACGGAAACAATAACATCATCCGCTATTTTCAGTTTATTTTCATCATCAATCTTTGAAAAAATAGTTCTTAATTCGAGCAATTTTGCCCGAAACATTTTTTGCTTTTCATTCGGAGTATAAACATTTTTGCGAATATCAAGTTTACTTTTTTGATAATCGTCTTTGTCATAAAGTTCAAAACCTGAAATATCTTTAATCATTATTAACCTTTACCAATTCACCGTTTTCATCAAATTTCAAATTCCATAAAGTCATTGAATATTTTTCGTTATGTTCTTTTTGGTGACAAATATCACAAAGTAATTCAAAATTATCAAAATTCAATGTTATATCAGGGTCATCAATATTATTCGGAGTTAAATATTTTTTATGATGAACCTGTTTAGAGTTTGGAGCTCCGCACCGCTCACACAAACCAAATTTTAATTCAATATATGCTTGCCGGGCTTTTTTCCAAGCTGCTGAATTATAAAATGCTTTACTAAACTCTCTTGACACTTGTTTGAACAGTTTTAATTAATTCTTTTTGTCCGTGGAAATTACTTGCATATTGCCTGATTTCCACAATTTCGCCTTTTCTGTTTTTGATTTCACGGTTAACACCGTAGGTCCAGGTATCTTTAATTTTTTGAGCCTGGCCGTATGTTATAAAAAGAACATTCTTTTTTTCTTTTTTTATTATTTTTTGAGCTTTAAATCCTTTAAGAAAATCATTAAAAACATGATCATCAGCTATTCTTTTTTCCGTTAAAATTGCGATACTGGTTCTGCAGGTCGGACAGTACCCGACTTTTAATTTTCGGTTTTTAAATTCTTTTGAATCCGCAAGAAAATAAACTCTTGTAAATTTTTCATTTACCGTATAACCGCAATTACAATTCAACGTACTTTCCTTTTTTGAACACAGTGATTCTGTATTTTTTATGGAGAGGGAGTCGGGACCAACCGAGCTGTCATCCATAAATGTGTCAGACTTTGAATGTGTGCGCAGGGAATATTTCCCCTGCGACTTATCATCATTCATCATTTGTCTTTCACATGAAAAAATATAAAAGATGTTTTAAAAAAAATCTAATTAATTAAATAATTAAGTAAATTAATTTTGATAAAAAATTCAAGTTTCCGTAAGAAAAATTCGTGTTTACAATTTGTAATAATTAACTGTTTTTAATTCAAAGCTTCCGAAAAATAAATTTTTAATAAAACTATTCTTTAAACCCCTCTCAAAGCCCTTAAATTAAATGTTTTTTAACTTATAATATCCTGATACTATAAATAAACACTGTAATACACCCCCCCTAATACCAACACGTCTATTCTCCGAACCTGGAGATGCGGTCTTTTGGGGGGAAAATAGGAATTTTTTGTAAGGGGGGTATTTTTTGTTTGAGCCGCATAAAATCATGACATAAACTCCAAAAATCATGACCAGTGCTGCCAAAATCATGACCGCACTTCAAGAACCGGAGCAACGGAACATAAAACCCATGACAATGAACAATTATTCATCATCATCGTCATCATCATCAGCCGGTTGAGATTCACCGCAGTCAGTATATTCAACATTCAATTTACTTGCAAGCAATTGAAGAGCCTTAACCATACCGGCTTTAAGAGTATTAACCAAAGCCTGATTATCGGCGGCAGAATCAATAAGCAGACTAAACATATATTCACTGTGAGTTTTCATTTTAATTGCGAAATAATCATAACCCTCATAGACCCAAGTCCTGATACTTTCAATATCAAGAACATTGTCCTGAATCACATTATCACCCTGAATAAAACTCATTAAACCGTTTTCAACTTTTAAAAGACATTTGCCCTTTTGCAGATTATTGATGTTATTGTGGTTGATATTGCCGCTGACAAAGAACACATCAAACTTAAAATTAAATTTATCAGCGGAGCAATTGTTGTTATGTATTGCCGTTTTAATCACAAAAACAATAAAGACAACTAACAGAATCAATATAACCAGCAACAAAAGATAAAACATTTCAATACTCCTTTTTCCCGATTTTGTCATGTATAAAAGGCAGTGTCAACTTTTTTAATGCAGAAAGGAGCAACAATATGACACTGTTTGAACTTATTAAGATTTGGTATGCCCTGAAATCTGCATACTCAAACAATTACGCAAAAAAATTGTTTAAAAAATTGTTACAAAATATTAAAAAGATTATTTTATAATTCCCTCATCTTTTAAGATTTGTAACACTTCCTGACGCAGCTCATCTTTAACTGCGTTAAATTGAGGTGCATTAAACATTTCACCAACTCCGGCAATCAACCAATTAAGGTTAATATTAAATTTTGTTACAAGTGTTTCCAAAAAAACTATATTAGGTTCTCTTTCACCACGTTCATAACTGGAATACGCCCGATATGATATACCGATTTGTGTTGATATATCTTCCTGTGATAATTGTAGCTTTTTTCTTACTGTTTGTAGTCTTTTGCCGAACATAAATATCTACTCCGTTTGTATGAAGTTTTGTAACGATACACAAATTTTGTTGACTAATTTTCCAAAATGTGTACAATTATATTTGTAAATTAAATTATTTATTTAATTACTTAATACCATAAAAACACGGAAACGGCAAAAATTGACGTTTACTAGCGTGTGGCTTTGCTTTGCCAAGAATAAGCAGCAAAGCAAAAAGGCAAAAAGCCTTATATAACAAGTAATACAACCAACAGAAAGGAGAAAAAAGAAAATGGAAAAAATCAAAGTTCCGGCAACATTTTCTATTGAGTATTCACTACTTGAAAAAATGGAAAAAGAACGGAAGCAAAAAGACATTTCACGGTCAGAGTTATTACGGGAAATTATTCAAAAACACTACGAAAGGATAGAGAAAAATGTTTAAAAAAATCATCATGGCACTTGCCAAAAAGTACATTGAGCAAGAAAAAAAAGAACGTGACAAAAAGTATGAAGTGCTGCTTAAAGAAGCGTACAAGTGGTTTTATCAGTATATTCAAATGGCAGGTCCGACAGCAGACGGAATTGATTTACCTTTGAGTGCTGAAAAAATTGCAGAATATAACACATTAAAAGCACTTATCAAAGTGGTTAAAGACGACAGAGTTGAGGAAGTTTACAAAAAATGCCTTAACCACATCAATTCAATTCAGGAAGAAAAAGTTACGGCATAAGTTGAGGAAAAATGGAAACATCATTCATATATTTACACAGAAAAATTACGGATTGGGAATGGTATCAAAATACGAATACCTTCCGAGTATTTATCCACTGCCTTTTAAAAGCTAATTATAAAGATAAGAATTGGCAGGGAATAACGATAAAAAGAGGTCAGTTTGTAACAAGTCAATACCGTTTGGCTGATGAAACAGGACTTTCACGTACCGCCGTGAAACACGCACTAAAAAATTTACAAAAAACAAATGAGCTGACCTACAAAAGTTCTACCCAAAACACAATAATAACGGTAGTAAACTATGACGCTTATCAAAAAAAAGACCCACAAGAGAGCTGCAAAAAATCCGAACTAATAAAGGAAGAAAGAGTACATCACTCTACTAATAAACACACACACTATAACGAAAAAAATGTGTGTGTGTCGGAATCAGAAAAAAGGATTTTGGAAGCCTATGCAAGAAAATCAAATGCAAGAAACATTGACGCTTATGTCAAAGCACTGATTAAAAACGGCGGATATGTCGAAATTCTTGAAGAACACGCAAAAAAAGAAGAGGAAAAGAAAAAGGCGGCCGCCGAAAAATTTGAAAAAGAAAAGACTGCCGCCGAAAATGCGGAAAAAGAAACGGCAGAATTTTTCAGCCGGTTTGAAACCAAAGAACAGGCACTTGAATATCTGAAAAAAAATTGCGGAAATTTCATCAATCCGATTCAAAAAGAATTGATGAAAAGATTTGGGATAACAGTTGATGAGGTGAAAAATGCGTAATCATTTTATCAAAAATTTTAAACCTTACGATATGAGAGTAACGACAACGATTTTGAGCGAAGTTGAAAAAATCGACTTTGGAGAGGGAAAAATCAAAATGGTTTTTGAAACAGAATCAGAAGCCGAAAACTCCAGGACCGTGATTTATTGGGGAAATAATTCCGCCCAAAAAGGTGATACGGTTCAACTGACAGGATTTTTAAAAGATAACAGATTTATCGCAAAAAGTATGTTGATTACAAAGAGAGCATAAAAAAGAAAGGATGAGAAAATGACAAAAACAAAAGAAAAAGTTGAACAGACATTAACAGTCGAATTTGATGTGGACAAATCAGACTTAAAAAAGATTATCAAAACACACAAAAGATTTGCGCTTGCAAGAGCGGAAGGTTCACCATTACAACTGATTCATTTTAATTTAAAAGATAATGTTTTAACAATTGAATCGACTGACGGAGAAAAAGCCTTATTAACGGAAATTGGAATTGCAGAAAATTTTGGCAGCGATTTTGATTTTTGCTTAAATTCAGTATTATTATCAAAAATAACCCTTTTAAAAGATAAGATTTTAAATACTGTCAGAATTTCAAAAAGAGGTAATTTCATTGATTTTATAGACTTAGTTTATGAAACTACTCAATCCCTTAAAATCTGTCAATCTGAACCGAAATATCCAAACATAAAAGAGGTTATTCCAAATGAAAATAAAATGTTCAGAATCGGAGTATCACCTGTTTTAATTAAAGATGTTGCAAGTTTAGTGAGTAAAAAAGGTTATCTTGAAATGTTTTTTAACCCCGAAAATCCACTTTCGGCAATTGTTGTCAAGGCAAATTCTGATGTTATAAACCAAAAAGCAATTGTTATGCCGGTTGATATTGATAATAAACGAGGAACAGAAAATGCTTAAAATTCTATGCGTAATATTTTTATTTTTAATTTTGATAACGGCGGCAATTTCAGGGCTGTATAAAGACGACCATAAATACTGATTTTTCTGACAAATCCGTAATAAGAACACACTACTACTAATTCCAATTATTGTAAGTAATCGAATAAATCATTTTAGTGTACATGATTAGATTCGGGCTTGTGTGTTCACCGAATCAATTTTCTTACAAAACAGAAAGGACAAACAAAATGGAAGAAACAATTACTATTACAAAACTTGATTATGATCTTTTAATAGGCCAAAACAAAAAGCTTTTGGAACAGAACCTATCACTTCAGGAACAATTATTAAAAGAAATGAATTGCGCTGAAAAAGTATTAACGGCATATTGCAGTTTAATTCGGGATATAGTAAATTCCGGAACCGGATTTATCAGCGAATTAAAAAAAGAAAGAGCCGAGGTGAAATCATGACAGGATTTATAATCGGACTTTTAATCGGAATTTACGGAACTATTTTTTGGGCAATAGTGCAATGTGAAAGGTGCGATAAATGACTGATTTACAAACAATGTATGACCTATTAGTTTTCAAAGGAAACGTAAAATTATGAACAATTTTGAGCGCATAAAAACACTGAATATTGACGAAATGGTCGCATTTTTACGCAAAACGACCTGCCGTGATATATGCGCAATTTATGAAAAAGCAAACGGCGAAAATTGCGACTGCAACTCCGGAATCAGAGCGTGGCTGATGAAAGAATATAAAGGAATGGAATAATGGACGCTAATTTGTACGTCAGCGACAATATGAGTAATAACGCAATACAGGAATATTACGACCTTAAACGTCAATTAACATTGACAAAAGAAGAACAAAAAATTTACCAAAATTATTTAAAAGAAAGGCAAAAAACAATGTTTGATGAAGATTTACAACTTAAATACCAAAATTATTTAGAGCCGATGATAACGGCAATTAAACATGGCCATGAAAGTTATGACGATATTGAACAGTTTTCAGGCATAAACAGACATAATTTATCAGTTTATTTCGGGGCTTTTTATAAAGATTTAATTAAAGCAAATCTTATTAATTTGAAAACAGGAAAAACTCAAAAACAAGCTGTTATTGATTTTATCGGTTCTCGTTTGCTTGATACTAATTATAGCGAAAGTGAATTTGCAGCTTCCGGAGAAAAAGAAAAACCGCAGCTTCCGAAGAAAGAAAAGCCGAAACAAAAACCGGAGAAAAAAAGATTTTCTCTTGATGATCCTTTGCCAAGACCGGAAGAAAAATTCCCGTTAAGAAACGAGCCCTTAACAGAAATGGAACAGAAAGTTTTGGATGAACTAATTGCAGGATATAGTTATAAACAGGTTAGTGAAAATTTATTTGTTTCTGAAAAGACAATAAAAACACATGTAACTGCTATTTTTCAAAAAAGAGATTATCATTCACTCCAAGATTTATTAGTCTGTGAATATCAGAAAAAAATAACTGAAATTGAAGAAAATAAAGCGGCAGCACAACCGCCGAAAAAACTTGATTTTTCAGCAATAAAAGAAAAAATAAAAGCTAAAATTATAAAACTTCATGAAAAATTAAACGCTTTAGAACAGGCAGAAAAAATAATAGAAACAGCATTGAGTGAGGAGTGTGAATAGATGAAAAAATCTGAAAAATTAGATATTTGCATAAATATTTTACAGGCAGAAGTTGAAAAAATCGAAAAAAAATATACCGAAATCGACAACCGGATAAATGAAGATTATACACTTTCGGAAAAGAAATTTGAAACTTTGGATAAAAAAAGAAGTAATTTACAGGAAAATATGGAAATCTTATATTTTGGCATTCATACTTTGGAAAATGAAAAATCTATCCAAAAACATATTGAAGAAAGAAAGGAAAGAGAATAATGTGCGAAATAAAACCCTTTACAAAATCTTATGCAATAAACAGAATTGCCGAATTAACGCAGGAAAACGCAAGATTAAAAAACAGCATTGAATTAATAACAAAATACAATAATGAAAATTTGGATGATTCTTTTAAACTTCGCAAAGCACTTGCAGAAATAAAAGAAATTATAAACGAAAGCAAAAAAGAAATCTGCAAAGAATGTGAGCTTAAAGGTACAGATTTTTGCACAGGTGCGGACTGCTTTGAATTAGAAGAAATGATTTTAACCAAAATCAATGAGGTATTAGAATAATGCTGTTCAGACATTTTGCAGGAATCACAAATACCTCAAATTACAGACGCTGGTCCGAAACGGCAATAATGTGTTATGACCGCAAATGTCAATGTGAGGGCTGTTATATCAAAGACATTTTGTCTGATAAATGCATGATGAAGTATTCGGTTATTACGCTTGTCAGAACTTTGGGAAAACCAAATTGCGGCAAAAGCGGATTTTTTGAGGGAATAACAGAGCAGGAACAGAAAATTGTTGACGCAATTTTGAACGGTTTTGAAACCAAAAAAGAAATTGCCGAATATAACAATGTCACTCCGGACAGAATCCAAATGACGTTAGATGATTTGTATAAACTGGCAATTCAAAACGGTGCGACTTTTACAAAGCAAAAATATAAACTTCCGGAACTTGTCGAATTTATCAAACAATATAAAAAGGAAAAGGACATTGACTAATAAACATTTACACACATCAAGCGGCAAAAATGACGAATGTTATACTCCAAAATACGGAGTTGAACCGTTGCTTGAATTTATGCCGCCTTTTAAAAATAAAACGATATGGTGTCCTTTTGATATGGAAGAATCAGAATATGTGAAAACTTTCAGAGAAAACGGTTATAGTGTTGTTTCTTCTCATATAAAAAACGGTCAGGATTTTTATAATTATGAACCTGAAAAATGGGATATAATTATTTCAAATCCGCCGTTTACGGGAAAAACAAAGATTTTTGAAAGAGCATTGAGTTTTAAAAAACCTTTTGCTCTGCTTATGACAATAACATGGCTGAATGACCCGACCCCGGCAAAAGTTTTTTTGAAAGAAAAATTACAGATATTGAGTTTTGATGAAAGAATGGTTTTTAAAGGTCAGGACAAGCGGAAAATCAATTTTATGAGTGCGTATTTTTGTAAGGACTTTTTGCCCGAAGGTATAATTTTCCGAAGCCTGAAAGAAAACAGAAATCAAATGAGGTTAAAGATATGATAAATCAGGAACCTCAATTGAAAGTTGAATATATTGCACCAACTATTGATTATGATGAAAAAGAAGAACATTTAAGGCTTGTAAGGTTTGTAACATTAATTTCACAAATCGGATTTAAAGAATTTTGTTTGAATCCTGACAGTAAAATTAAGTTTAATTATTGTAATAAGTAATTTTCATGTATAATATTTTTTGAGATGCCAAATAAAAAATGTATCATTTATGTACGTGTATCAACCGAAGAGCAGACAAAAGGTTATTCTCTCAACGGACAAGAGAGAATTGACAAAGATTTTGCCGCTTCTTTAGGTTATGAAGTAATAAAGGTTTTTCGGGAAGAAGGCATAAGTGCAAAAGATTTAAAACGACCTGTTTTAAAAGAAATGATGAAATGGGGAAAGGAGCACATCGGGGAATTTCAGGCCGTTATTTTTTGGAAATGGGAAAGAATTTCAAGAGGAACGGAAGAGGATTATGTCATTTTGGGAAAATTCTTTCAGGAATGTAAAGCACAGCCTTTGTCAGTAACGGAGTGTAACGAAACAAGTCCTGAAGGCGAACTTTTAAGGCATTTTATTAAAGGCCTGAATTTGTACGAATTAAGAAAAATTTCCCAAAGAACGGCCATGGGAATGGAGCAAAAAGCAAGAGAGGGAATACGACCGAGCAAAGCTCCGATTGGATATAAAAATACCGGTGATGAAAACAATAAAAGAATAATTGTTATTGATGAAAAGACGGCACCTTTTATAAGAAAGGCTTTTGAACTGTATGCAACAGGAAATTATTCATTAAAAAGACTGGGCGAAACTTTATTTTATGACGGATTCAAACATCCGAAAACCGGAGAAAAATATCCGCCGAGAAAATTTGAATGGATGTTAAAGAACAGCTTTTATATCGGACAATTACCTTATAAGGGCGTAATCTATGAGGGAAAACATGAACCTTTAATTTCAAAAGAATTATTTTATCAGGTCCAGTCAATGTTCGGACTGAAGAAACCCAAATTACGTGATATGTATTTTCCTTATACGAATATGATTAAATGTCAGAATTGCGGAAAACATAATTTATCAGCGGAGATGAAAACAGGAGCTCATAATTCCGGTGAATATGTTTATTACAGATGTCACTGCGGAGTAAAAGCGATAAGACAGGAAGAAATTGAAAAGATTTTCATGCAAATGCTTGACGATATTTATATTCCGCCTGATGAAATCGAGCTTTTAAAGAACGAAGCGAAAGAGATATTACAGGCGATAAAGGATTATGAAAACAGTATTGAAAGTCCGGTTGAAATTCAAAAGAAGATAGAATTGCTGAAAAACCGAATTAAAAAGAGTTATGCGGATAAACTTGACGGGAATATACCAATGAGTGACAGCGACTGGGGAGAAATGATTCAGCAATGGTCATCCGAACTCAATAAATTAGAGATAAAACTTGAAGAACGCAGGGAAAAAAGCAAAATTTTGTATAACAAAATGAGCCTGATAACGGCATTTTGTAACCAATTGCCCGAACTGTTCAGACTGGCAGAACCGCAGGTTAAAAGAGAAATAATACAGACTTGCTGCCGAACCCTGAACTATGACGGCAAAACCCTTAAAATAGAACTGTTCCCACTGTTTTATAAGCTAAAAATGTGGAAAAATGTTAAAAATGGGGCACCTAATGGAACTATTTCCGAACCCATTTATAATATTATTTCTATCATAGATGATGAAAATTATCAATTTATTTATCATAAAATTGAACATCTTATGGCCGCATAAATTTAACAGTCTTTTTATTAAGTTTTATTAAAAAATATATACGACAGATATGGACATGACACTTGACAAATCATGAAACATCGTACATAATACTAGTATAATTGCTGTTGCTTTTTAGCACAGAGTTGAAGGCGACATTTATTGTCGCCTTTCATCATATTTTAGAAAGGAAGTTATGGGGAAAAACAGAATACTTGTTTTAATAGACGGGTTTAATTACTATCATAAATTAAAGGATTATCAAAAAAAATTTAATCAATGCGTAAAATGGTTAAATTATAAAAGTTTGATTAATTCGTGGTTGTCAGAAGAAGATGATATTGAAAATGCTAAAATTTTTTACTTTACAGCTATTGCTAATTGGAGAGGTGCTTATTCAGTAAAAAAACATAAAAGCTACATAGAAGCCCTAAAGTCAACAGGAATTATTCCTATTTACGGAGAATTTAAGAAAAAAGGAATTGATAGATGTTTTCCGCATGAAAAATGTAAAAATTGTAACTGTGAGGCAGAAAGAAAAAAACTAAACAGACACGAAGAAAAAAACTCTGATGTAAATTTAGCAATAACATTAATTAAAAATACTATGCTAAAGACCTTTGATAAATGTTTTATATTGAGTGCTGATAATGATTATGCTTCTGCTATAACAATGGCTCTTGAATTGAATCCGAATATAAAAATTATTATACAACCACCCCCTTTACCAAGGAAAAGACCTGCACCTAAAAGAAATTATGCTATTGATAATTTAGAAAATTGTTCAAAAAATAAGGCTCTTTTAACAAATTTTTATACAATTAAAAAACATCAATTTCCTGATAATTATAACGGGCTACAAAACCCATGGAGAATATCATAGCACTCACAGAATCGTCAGGAACATGCCTTAAATTATTTTCATGAGTATTTATACCTATAAACACAAAAAGACCCCTATGCGAGCATAGAGGTCACCAATAGTTTAACAGTACGTTTAAAAAGAAAGGTTTAAAAACATGAGAAAAATTAGTCAGTTTTTAAAAATAGAGCTTTTTCTTCTTTTCTCCGGTTGACTAATCCCTGGAGAATTTTTTTATTTGCATAAATCCACCTGCCAAATTGTCCGGCAGCTTCATTATATTTTTTCTGATTTAATAAGCGCAGCAAAGTTGAATTTTTTAATGCGTTAAAACCGATATTAAATTCAAATGAAACAAGTGCATCAAATTGATTTTGCGTTAAAGGAACCGTCACAAGTTTTGATACATTATTGCTATGGACCGTCAAATCCTGTGCCAATAAACAGTTTGCAGTTTCCTGAGTGATTTTTACATTCGGGCCCGCAATACTCCCTGTGTGTCCGTAACCGATAGTCCAAACACCGGCAGGGCATTTATAAGCCGTCAGCCGACAGCCCTCATATTTTTTAATTAAATCAATTCCCTTTTGCGATATTTCCATTATTGAATCCCCATAATATTATCAAGTCTTTTGTGTGCTGATTTTGCAACCTGTTCATTAATAATCATTCTTTCAAGAACATTATTATATTTTTTCATCTCATCTTTTAATTCTTTTCTGTCATCATCAAGCTTTTTGTTAAGCTCATCTTTATTTCGCTGCAAAGAAGTTTTTAAATCCTCAATCTGTTTACCCATAAACCTGATTGTTGCAACGTAGATACCGACAAAAAAGGCAAGTATTAAAAGCTGTACAAAAAGAGAAATTACAAATTCCTGACTAATACTCACTTTAATTGCTCCCATTGCTTACGCTGTACTGTCATTTGAAAAATATCCACACACCAAGCCATGATATTGGCTTTTATGACATTTGTTTTTTCGTCTTTTAAAATCTGTCTGAAAATGAGGGATGTCAGGCGTCTGTATTCATCAACGCTCAATTTGTATTCAAGAACACATCTGAAAATATATTTCCTGTTTTCAAGCAAATAATCATGAACCATTGAAGCGTGAAGATAATTGTTATCCTTTGACTGCCCGAATAAAAACAAAGTCTTTGGAATATCAGCACCGTTCCACTTGTAGCCGCACGGAATCTTAAAAGAAAAATTGAGGTTTGATGTTTTAACAAAAACCTCAACGCTGTTATTGAGCATAAAAGGATATTTCTTTTTATCTCTTGTCAATTCTTCATCATCTGCTTTGTTTAAATTCCGCACTCCTGCGATCGGCGAAGGACTAAAATCCACGCTGATTAATTTCTCTTTCATTGTTTTTCCCTCTTGAAAAATTTGCAAAAATATGTTATTATGTATGTGGACTGTGTATTACTTATGAAAAAATTTGTTGCTGAATATACCAAAGAAGCAAGTGAACAGATTAAGGAATTAGATAATAAAAATCGTAATAAAATTTTGGCTGCGATCGGTACATTTGAACTTATCGGAACTGAATATAAAAATATAAGGAAATTAGATGATAACTTATATGAAATAAAACCAAAAGGCGTAAGAGCATATTTCCAATATTATGGCAATAAAATTATAATAATTGGTTTTATTACATTAAAGAAAACTCAAAAGGCACCAAAAAGGTACGTAAAGCAAGCACTCGAAAATATAAGAAATTATATAAAGGAAATAGAAAATGAAAAGAATCACAAACGATGATATAATAAATTCTCTACCCAAAAAAGACCAAAATAAAATTAGAAAAATGATTAATGAAGAAATAGAAAAAATTGCAAAAAGCAAAGATCAAGTTATTATGTTTGTATCTGATTATGAGGAATATTTCCTTAATTATGCTCGTGCTAATAAACTTAATTTAAGAGCATTAATGCAAAATTAAAATATATATTCAATACCGAAATAAACATATTCCGGCAATAATTTTAGTTTGATTTTCGGATTCATATTTTTATAAAAATTTATCCAACTTTTGACCTTTACGGACAAACTCAAACCTGCTGTTATTCGGTATCGGTTTTGGCTTGTCAGGATGAGGCTTTGGATAACCGCCAAAAGTACCGCCAAAAGTACGAAAAAACCTGATAACATTAATTTTCATTTTCTTCTTCCTCATTAACCGGTAATTCTTTATGTTCAAAAAGATAATCAATATCTTCCGGAGTATAACCGAGTAATTGACCGACAACATCAAATAATCTCATTCCGCTTGCTTCAGCCCCTCTGAAAAAGTCTTTTGCCCGAAACTCTATTGATAAGCCTTTAATGTCAACTTGCGGCAGTCTTTCGGCAATAAGAGCTTTTAAATCCTCAAAATCCATTTGTTTTTCTTTATACAAAGCTCTTTCAACATCAGCAGGGGTTAAAGTCAAAGCGTCTAATCTTTCACGTTCTTTTTGTTCTTTAATCGTTTCCCAGTCAGGATTCGGCACAAGTTTTTGAACCGTTATTGTTTCTTTATGAGTTTGAGAAACAAGTTTCGTAATAGTTTGTTCTTCT
>JAEEGL010786155.1_pt1 | contig 14796 bp, 18 predicted proteins | sample 9134231 | NCBI WGS metagenome assembly JAEEGL01 (sample SAMN16246548, study PRJNA631951) | gut metagenome | biome: gut microbiome; feature: rumen; material: fiber-attached | host: Bos | place: Iran: Karaj | collected 2018-10 | reverse complement strand
CTGGGAAATCATCTAGTAAATTACAAAAAATAGAATTTGAAGAAAGACCAGATGAAAGTAGAGTAACAGATTTTGCACTATTTAAAAGAAAATAGAACTTGAATTAATCAAGTTCTATTTTTTTCATATTATTGAAGTTTAGTTTTCCAATTTCTTTTAGCATTTCTATTCCATATTCATCTTTTATTTCTTTAATAACTTTATCTACGGCTTCGCCAGCACCCTTAGGTAGAGGAATATGGACTTTATCAGACAGTAAATCCATCTTTTGTAAGAATATATATCTACTTATAATAGATGATGCTGCAACACTTAATACTTTATCTTCAGCTTTAGTCATAAATGTAATATGTTCAACTTTATTAGGTATATCTTTAATATATTCATAATATTTATCTTTACCACAGAAATCATCAACTACTATCTTAGCATAATTAAAGTTTTGTTTATTTTTAAGTTCATATAATGCTTTATTATGTAATATAGCTTTTAATTTATTCATATTTAAATTAGTACTGTGTTTTTCATTATATGTTTTATTATCTAATATTGTAGTAACATATGGTATTTTATTCATTATTTCAGGTGCAATTTGTTTTATTTTTTCATCTGTAAGTTTCTTAGAATCCCTTACTCCTAAATTAAATAAGAAATCAAAATTAGATTTATCTACATAAGATGCTGTTACTACAATAGGTCCAAAGAAATCCCCTGTACCGACTTCATCAGATCCAATAGTATTAAAATCCATAATAGATTCATCTTTAGGTTTCACTTTGGTTTCACCACCATCAATATTAATATCTCTACCATTTAGTCTTCTTTCTAAATCTATCCATATATTAGCATCAATATCAGCAGAAGTACCTTGAAACATTATTTTGCCACTTTCATATAGTGTAATAATTGTATCTGCTTCTTCAGCTTGAAATATAGCATATGGTGGAGTTTTATCTCTTCTTAAATCTTTATAATATTCAATAATTTTATTTTTAACATTATCTGATACTTTAAATACTATAGTCAAAATTTACACCTCTTTACTAAATTTTAGCATAAAAACATTTATTTTTCATCATAATTATTATATAATTTATAATAGGAAGGTGATAAAATGGGTGTTGTAGGTGTTGTGGTAGATATTATTTTAATTGCAGTAATTGTCTTTGGCGTTATTGCTGGTGTAAAGAGAGGTTTAATAAAAGAATTAGTTGGTTTAGTTGGACTTGTATCTATTGTAATAATTAGTTATACATTGAGAGCTCCACTTGCTACTTTCTTAATAGACAAGTTACCATTCTTACCATTTGCTGGTTCTTTGACAGGTGTTTTAGCATTAAGTATACTTATTTATAATGCAATATCATTTGTAGTTATATTTGTTGTGTTATATTGCTTATTAAGTATAATTATTAAGGTATCTGGATTTATAGATACATTATTAAAACTAACTGTTATATGGGTTATACCATCTAAAATAGGTGGCGGAATACTTGGCTTTATGGAAACATGGGTATATTTATTTATAGTATTATTTGTATTAGCACAATTTAGTATTACGAATATGTTAATTCATGAAAGTAGAGTAACTAAGATTATTTTAAATAACACTCCAATTGTTGGTACATATATGCGTGGTGCTAAAAATGCTGCTTTAGAAATATATGATTCAGTAAGAGAATTTGAAAAAGATGATACAAAAACGCAAAGCGATTTAAATTTAAGAGTATTACAAATTGAAATAAATTATGGACTAGTATCTAAGGCTAAAGCTAATGAATTAATAGAAACTGGTAAATTAGAATTAGATGGTGTTCAAATAGCTAAGAAAGAATCAAGTAAATGGTTAAATATTTAGAAAAAAATGAGGATTTCTTTGATTTAGTAGAAAAAGGAAATTATATTGTTGACTTCTATGCAGATTGGTGTGGACCATGTAAGATGCTTGGAAGTGTTCTAGAAGAAATAGATTATATAGATATTATTAAAGTAAATGCTGACGAATTTGCTGATTTAGTAAGTAAATTTGGCATCATGAGTTTACCAACATTACTATTTTATAAAGATGGATTAGTAATGCAAAAAGAAATTGGATATAGAACTCCAGAAGAAATTAAAAAGATATATAATACAATATGGCCTAGTATATAAAATCTTACTTGCACAATATATTTATGTGTGCTATAATTACATTCGAACCCAAAAGGTATGTAATCCGCTTAAATATAATATAATTAATGATTGCAGGTAAAATATTTATAGAAAGGATGTATGAAAATGGCTAATTTAGTTGATAAGATTAATGATCGTCATGTTCGTAATGACATTCCTGAATTCAGAGTTGGAGACACAGTTCGTGTTGATGTATGGGTAAAAGAAGGAAAGAAGGAAAGAATCCAAGCATTTGAAGGCTTAGTAATTGCTAAAAATGGTGGATCAGTATCTGAAACTTTCTCAGTTTACAAAACTTCAAATGGTGTTGGGGTAACAAGAATATTTCCTGTTAACGCACCAACAATTGATAAGATAACTGTTGTTAAAAAGGGAATTGTTAGAAGAGCAAAACTTAACTTTGTTAAAGAATTACGTAAAAAACAAAACAAAGAATATAAGGTTAAAGAGAGAAATTAAGGTATCAACCTTAATTTCTTTAGTTAGGAGAATAATTATGAAATTTATAAAAGAATCAATTCCATATTTAACTATTATTTTAGTAGTAATTATAATTAGAACATTTATAGTTACACCAATAATAGTAAGAGGAGATAGTATGTATCCTACTTTAGATGGAAAAGAATTAATGCTTTTAAATAAATTTGATAAAAAATACGATAGATTTGATGTTGTAGTAGTAAGTAAGAATGTAAGAGGAGATAATATAATTAAAAGAGTAATTGGTCTTCCAGGTGAAAAAATTAGATATAAGAATGGAATATTATATATTAATGATGAAGTTGTAGAAGATATCCATGCCTATGGAGTTACAGACAATTTTCAAGAAGTGGTTCTTGGAGATGATGAGTACTTTGTAATGGGCGATAATAGACCAGTATCTTTAGATAGTAGGGTAATCGGAGTAATTAAGTATAATGAAATTGATGGTACAGCTGGTTTGATATTATATCCATTTAATAAATTAGGAAAAATTAAATAATATTTTTCTTTTTTTATGTTATAATATTTAGAAAAAGAAAGGTATATATGATAACTTTAGAAGAATATAAAAAGTATTTGATTGATTATTATATATATGAATATGATAATAATGAGAAAAAAAGAATAGAAAGGACATTATTATTAGGTAGAAAATTTAATGATTTATTAATACAAAAAATTATTAATGATACATATGATTTAATTAAAGAAGTATTGGATTCAGATGAAGTAAAAGAGGGATATTGCAATTTTGAGTTAGATGAAGATAGAACTAGTTATATATCTTTAGGATTAGTAGGAGGATATTTCGCTGATACATTATTTAGAGATAATAAAGGAAGAATTATTAGTAGATATATAATGCAGAGAGTATTTGGTAGCCAATTTATTATTGGTATAAAAGAAGAAGAATATCATTTTGGAGATGAAGATGATATTGATGGAGTTGATATAATGGGTATTGATTATCATAATTCATTATATATGCAAGGATTTCCTAGTAACTTAGATGAAATAAGAAGAGATTTATTTGGTGAAACTAGATAGTTAACATAGTAAAATAGATATATAAAATCTATTTTTTTTATGATATAATTTAATAGATGTAAACTGATGAGGTAATATTATGAATTATGAAAATGAAATAACAGTAGAGATTGATACGAGTCTAGAAGAATTAGTTAGTATCATTGAAAGTAAGGGCTTTAAATTAAAAGAAGAATATGATTTAAATGACATTTATTTAATTAATAAGAAAGATAAATCTAATGATTATTTATCTATGCTAAATAAATCTGTTTTAATTAGGCATATTATTGAAAAAGATAAAGAAAACAAGATGTTAACTTATAAGTATAAAGAATATAATGATAAGAAAGAAATTATTAAACAAGGAAAAGTTAATGTTAAAATTGATGATATAGATAATTCAAAATTGTTATTTGAAAAACTTGGATTTGAAGAATTGTTAAGAATTAATGATCATATGCTTGTATATGCATCAGATAAAGATGAATTTGTTATTCAAAATGTAAATGGTAAACATATTTATATTGAAATAGAAGATAAATGTAATTATGCAAATAGATTCTATAATTCTATTGATGAAATGAAATCAGTTATTATTGATAATTCAATTCCAATTAAAGACGATAACTATTTTGTAAAGAAAGCAGAAATTGAATTACAAGAAACTTATGGTAAAGTAGAAGAATAACATAAATGAGGTATTAGCATGTTTGATTATACAAATATATATAAGATAACAAAGTATTTAGATGGGTTGTTTGAGTCTAGATATTCAAATGATAAAGAAATAATTCGAAAAAACAAATTAGAATTATTAGTAGAATTTGGTGAATTAGCTAATGAAACTAGATGTTTTAAATATTGGTCTATAAGACAAACTGGTGAAAAAGAAAAAGTATTAGAAGAATATATTGATTGTCTTTTTATGGTATTGTATTTTTGTAATATCACAGGTGTTTCTTTGGATGAGAAGTTTCCAAAATCAAATGATGGTGATATAATTGAAACATTTTTAAATCTTTATAATTATTCTAGTTGCTTTGATAAGATACCTAGTAAAGATGATGTAAAAAAAGTGCTAGTTGAATTAGATCATCTTGCTAAATTGCTTGATTTTACAATTGAAGATTTAGAAAGAGTTACAATAAAAAAGGAAAAGATAATTTTGGATAGATTTAATACAGAATATTGATGTTAAAGATGTAGGAATATTAAAAATGAGGTGATATAAATGAACGATGATAAAAAGTTAACCCAATCAAATATCAATTGGTATCCTGGTCATATGGCTAAGACTAAGAGATTAATTAATGATGAAATTAAAAATATTGATATTGTTTATGAAGTAATTGATGCCAGATTACCATTATCTAGTAAAATAAAAGATATAGATAATGTAGTAAAGAATAAAGATAAAATACTTATTATGACCAAGAAAGATTTATGTGATTTAAAAGTTACAAATAAGTGGGCAGATTACTATAAAAATAAAGGATATAATGTTTTAATTGTGGATTTAAAAAATAATGATGATTATAAAAAGATTATTGATTTAACTCACAAAATAACAAAATCCTTACAAGAAAAAAGAATATCTAAAGGATTAAATGAAAAAGAAATAAGAGCAGTTGTTATTGGTATACCTAATGTTGGTAAATCAACAATAATTAATAAACTTGCTGGTAAAAAATCTGTAAGTGTAGAAAATAGACCAGGTGTTACTAAGGATTTAAATTATTTAAAAACAAGTCATGGTATTACTATATTAGATACTCCGGGTATATTATGGCCTAAATTTGATAATAAAGATGCAGCCTTAAATATTGCATCTACTGGAGCTATTAGAAAAGATATATTGAATTTAGATGAAATTTGCGTTCATATTTTGAATACACTATATAGTAGATATCCTAATATTTTAAAAGAAAGATATGGTATAAAAAGTAACGATATTATAGAGATGTATGATACTATTGGTAAGAAGATTGGTGCTATGAAAAATGGGGAAGCTATCTATGAAAGAGTATCTGAAAAAGTATATAATGATATAGTTAGTGGTAAGATTTTAGGAGTTACTTGGGACGAATGGAAGTAGATTTATTAAAATATGAGAAAGAGTTATATAAAAAGGGATATAAATTAATAGCTGGTACTGACGAAGTTGGCCGCGGCCCTTTAGTTGGTCCAGTTGTAGCTAGTGCAGTAATATTGCCAAAAAATTATAAACTTGAAGGGTTAACTGACTCTAAGAAATTAAGTGAGAAAAAAAGAAATAAGTATTATGATATATTAATGAATGATGCTATTAGTATAGGTATAGGAATAGTAGGTCCGGATATAATAGATGAAATTAATATTTTAGAGGCATCTCGTCTTGCTATGAATAAAGCACTAGATGATCTTAAAGTTAAACCTGATTATATATTAACTGATGCTATGAAATTAGATAGAGATGTAGAGGTATTACCAATTATTCATGGTGATGCATTATCATTGTCTATTGCTGCGGCATCAGTTATTGCTAAAGTAACAAGAGATAGAATGATGGATGAATACGGATTGCTTCATCCTGAATATGAATTTTCATCTCATAAGGGATATCCTACAAAAAAACATATTGAACTTGTTAAAAAATATGGTATACTTAATGAGTATAGGAAAACATTTAAACCAATAAGTGAAATGATAGAAAAGGGTAGTGTTAGTAATGGAAGAAAAAAGAAAAAATAGTATTTTTAGAGATACGTTTCTAAATAATTTGTTATTTGTAACAATTTCTACATTATTAGTAGAAATAATATTTAAACTAATATCTGGATATGAAGTTTTAAGTTATTCAACATTAAGAATATTATTTAGTACATTTATATTAGCGTTTCTTTTTACTACTATTAGTTTTTTAATGCCAAAGAAATGGCTTAAGAATGCTATAAATTTATTTTATATATCTCTATATTCGGTATATGCATATATACAACTTGGTTTCTTAAACTATTTAGGTGTTTATATTTCATTTAATACATCTAGCCAACTTGGAGCCGTAAAAGATTATATTGGAGATTATCTAGATTCATTTAAATTGATATTTATATTAGTATTTATACCATTATTATTAGGAATTATATTATTAATTCTTAATCGTAAGAGTAAATATGAAAGATTTAAATTTAAAAAGCATTATTTAATATTATTATTTATTACATTATCAATGGTATTTTTATACTATGAAAGTTTAGTATTACCATTTATGCAAAATAAGATTCAAATAAAGAGTAATAGAGAATTATTTAAAAATCCTGATGTACCAACTGTAGCAGTTAATCAATTTGGAGTAGTTACGTTTGGTTTATTAGATCTAAAATCATATATATTTCCAACATATGAAGTAGATGAAGAAGATATTATTAATTATAATGTTGGTGATAATACAACTAATGAAAAAGCATCAAGAAAAGTATCTCCATACTTAGTTAAAATTGCAGAATCCGAAACAAATAGTAAATATAAGGAATTAAATAATTATTTTGCTTCTCAAAAAGTAACTGATTATAATGATTATACTGGTGCCCTTGAAGGAAAGAATGTGGTAGTAGTATTAATGGAATCAGTTAATGAAGCTATGATAAATGAAGAATACTTTCCTAATTTTTATAAAATGTATAGTGAAGGATGGCATTGGGTAAATAATTATTCACCTCGTAATAGTTGTGCTACTGGTAATAATGAATTTAGTGCTATGACATCATTATTCTCAATTTATAATAACTGTACATCAAATGTTTATAAGAGAAATACTTATTTTGAATCAATTTTTGGTTTATTTAATGATGCTGGATATCGTACTAATTCATTCCATGATTTTATTGAATGGTATTATTATCGTTCTACTATTCATCCAAATATGGGAAGTGGTAAATACTACAGTGCAAGAGAACTAAAGATTAGTACAGCTAATTATTATGGTGAATGGCCTAGTGATGTTGAATTAATGGAAAAGGCTTTTGATATTATCTTAAATGATAAATCAGAAAAACCATTTATGACATTTATTACAACAGTTACATCTCATCAACCATATACCGTATCATCAACTTATGGTGATAAATATATGAGTGATTTTAAGAAAGATGGCTATTCAACTGCAGTAAGTAGATTCTTATCTAAAGTTAAAGAAGTAGATAATGCTTTAGGTACTATGTTAAAGAAACTAGAAGATGCTGGTAAGTTAGATAATACAGTTATTGTTCTTATGTCAGATCATTATCCATATGGATTAAAGAAAGATTATGTTAAAGAAATGGTTAAACATGATTTATCAGATTATGAAATTGAAAAGACTCCTTTTGTAATATATAGTCCAACAATGGAAGCTAAAGAATTTACTGAATATAATTCATATATTAACTTAGTACCAACACTTGCTAATTTATTAAATTTAGATTATGATCCAAGACTATATATGGGTACTGATTTATTATCTAGTGATTATGAATCAAGAGTAATATTTGCTGATGGTTCTTGGAAGAATGAAAAAGCATATTATAATGCCTCAACTGGTAAGATTAAATATTATGGTGGTGAAGAATATTCAAGTGATGAAATATTAAGAATTAATAATACAATAAATAAAAAGATATCTATGAGTAGTAAAGCAATTAAGAGTAATTACTTTGACTATCTGGGTAAGAAGATAAAAGAATTAAAAGCAGCAGATGAAAAGGCAAAAGAAGAAATAAATACAAATGTATCTGATGAAGTAGTGGAATAAACTACTTCTTTTTTATTAAAATACTATTAATTTTATAAAACATTTGTTATAATATATGCGTTTGGAAGTGAAATTATGGCAAAGACCAGAAGTGAATTAAGAGAAAAGAGTATGATTATTTTATATCAATATGATTTATTAAAAGATAATAGTAGTATTGATGAAATAATAAATAATAATTTAGATATTGATAATGATTTTGTTAAGGATATTGTTTATGGTGTAGTTACCCATCAGAATGAAATTGATGAACTTGCTAATAAATATCTATCTGGTTGGACTATTGATAGATTAGAAAAAACTGGGGCATCAATATTAAGAATTGCTATATTTGAATTAAAATATACTGATACTCCCGAAATAGTAGTTATAAATGAAGCCGTTGAACTTGCCAAAAAATACAGTGATGAAAATGTTAAAAATATTATTAATGCTGTATTAGATAAAATAATTAAGGAATGATATTATGATATTAAGTAAAGAAATAGAAGATAAAATTAAAACCACTCATAATCCTACTATTGATTTAGACGGTAAAAAATATTATGTAAAATCTGGAATGATTCAATTTGATGGAGTAGAACTAGTGGTAGAAGAATTAGCAAAAATTGTTGGTGTTAAATCAATTAAATCAGAAAGATTATTATTAGATGGAATACCTTACTATTTAAGTGAGGATTTAAATGGAATGGAAGGTAAAACATTTGAACTAGCAATGTGTCATATTTTATATGGTCATACTTTAAATGAAATGTTTGATGCATTGCAAAGATTTTATCCCAATAATGTAATTGGATTAATGGATCAAATAGTTAAAATGTTTATGTTTGATGCTTTAGTAATGAATCAAGATCGTAATTATAGTAACTGGGGATTTTTAATTGATAAACATGGATTATCTGATGTGGTAATACTTGATAATGATTATGCATTTGTACAAAATGGTTCTAATGGAGTTCCAATGTCATTTAATGAATCTTCTCGTACACAGAGAGATGATTTGTTTAGCTTTTTAGAATCATCTTCCCAAATATATACTGAGATGTTTAGAGAAATGTATAGAATATTAACTCCAGAACTAGTTAGTGATACTTTTGGTTTAGTAGAAGAAGATAATAATATGAATATTCCTTTAAAAGAAATATTCTTAAGAAATTATAATTACAATTATAAATTAATTGGTGAGAAATTAAGGGGAAAGAATTTATAATGATACAATTGGATTTTATTAGTCAAAGAAAAATAAAAGATCATGTCTTAGGGGAAATAGTTGTTGATGATAAAAAGTATTCTTATAAAAGGGGAAAACCTAATAATGTAAATATGATAATTGAAAGATTAGCTAGTTTAGTTAATATAAGATGTAAACATTATGATGTTGCATTTATTCGTGGCAAAAGATTTAATTTTAATGAAATTTTATCTTATGATTATTGTGAAACATTTAATAGTTTAGGTATATCATGTAGTACATTAAATGATATTGAAAAATCTCTAAAAGAATTATATTTAAATTTATATGCTGTTTTAACAATTGAATTAATTAAAATATATTTATTTGATATATTAACTCTTAATCCAGGAAGAACATCTAATAATATATGGGTATGTTATAATGGCTTTAATGATATGGATTTACTTATAAATCATAATAATGAAGCTTTTAGTTCATTACCAATGTGTGGTATATCATCATATAATTATGATTTATCTTGTGATGTAATACCATTAGTATTGTCTCCATTAGATGATTTAGATAATTTCTTAAGTACTACTTATCCAGAATATATAGACATTTTAAAAGAAATGTTAAGAATTTTAACACCTGAATGCGTATTAAGCGTAATTGAAGAATTAGAAGAGGAAAATAAAATAAGTATACCTCTTAAAGAAGTATATTTAGAGAGATATAGAGAAAATTATAATAGAATTTTAGATATGATGTTTACTCGTAAAAGATTATAAATTATTATAATCTTTTTATATACTTATTTATATAATAAATATTTAAAGACACTACTAATATAATATTAATTATTTCTGATACTATTAAAGAATACATTCCAATATGTAATAGAGAAGTAATAGTAAGAGTAAGTAATTTTACTATTACTCCAATAATAGTTATTCTCATAGTTATATATGATTTGCCGACTCCTTGAAGATAACTAATTAAAATAGATTCAATATAAAATAATGGAAATATTGGGGCAAGTATTTTGATATAATTTAATCCCATACTAGTTTTATATATAATATATAATAATTCTTTACCAAATAATATTAATAATATTGAATATGGTATTCCAATAATAAGAGCAAAGCAAATTGCTTCTTTTAATCTTTTCTTAAGAAGTATAATATTTCTACTTAAATAGTGTTTACTAACTTCGGGAATTAAAGAAGATGATATTGCGGTTATAAAAAATGAAGGAACTGTTAAAATCATTATTGAATAAGCATTATATGCACCATATTCTAATAATATATATTCATTTGAATAACCTGAATATAAGAGTAAATTGGTAAGAATTATTGGTTCAAAGAAATAACCAATATTTCCTATAATACGACTAGATACAGTAGGAAGTGAGATATCTAATATGCTTTTGATAGTATTCTTATCGGGTATTAAATTATATTTATTTATATGAATGTGTTTAGGTAAAAAGAATAAATTAATAAATATTGATATTATTTCTTCAATAAAGGAAAATAAAAACAGAGATGCTGCAGCATATACTTCACTTATCATAATTATTTTAGGAGCAAAAATATATATTAATAATCCTCTTACTAGTTGTTCAATTATATTTGATAATACACTTGGTATCATATTTTGTTTACCATAGAAGTATCCTTTAATAATACTTGATATAGATATAATAGGAAATGTTAAACTCATACTAATAAGAAGTAAATAACATCTTTCTTCGTGTAATAAATATATACTTATAAATTTACTAGATATAAGCATTATTATAACTACTATAAAATTAATAAATAATATGAGAATTGTCGATGTAGATACTATTTTTAAATTATTATGTTTGTTTTCTGCTACTAGTTTAGATATTGCAATAGGGAGTCCACAAGTTGCAATAGTAACTAATAAAGAGTATGTTGGCATAACAAGAGAGTATAATCCTAATACCTCTGGTCCAACTATTCTTGTATAGATAATTCTTATAATAAAACCTAGTATTTTAGTAATAATACCACCTAATATTAAGATAATTGTTGATTTAATAAATATATTATTCTTTTTCATATAATCCCTAACAAAATATATGAATAAATTCTTTAAAAGATAAATAATTTATTATATAATAATCTTAGAGAAGGGATGTTTTATTATGATAGATGATTATACTTTTAATAGTGTTGATGATTTATATAAAAGATTACTTCCTGCAATTAATACTAAATTATCTGAATTAAAAAGAATTCATATATATGCTAGAAATACTGATATATGGAATTATTGTGTTACAAATATATGGAAAAAAAGAAAAGATTTAAGAATTCATGAAATGGTATCAGATATTTTAGATATAGATGAATTAAAATTAAATGAATTCATTAAGAGTAGAAACGGATAAAAATATGAAAGATACAGAGATAAGTTTTGATATTCTATTTAATAAATTAAAATATAGTAAAGATGAGTTAGAAGTTATTAAGAAGGCTTATGAATATGCTTTAAAAGAACATAAAGGAATGAAAAGATTAACTGGTGATGATTTTATCACTCATCCTTTACATGTTGCAAATATCCTTGTTGATTTAAATGTTGATTCTACTACTATAGTAGCAGCTTTACTTCATGAAGTAATAAATAATGGAGAAAGTACTTATGAAGATATTTTAAAAGAATTTGGCAATGATGTTGCTACAATAGTAGATAATGTAACTAAAATAAATAAACTAGAATTAGTAGATAGTACTGAATCATCTGCTATATATTTAAGAAAAGTATTAGTAGGATTAGCTGAAGATCCAAGAGTACTATATGTAAAACTTGCAGATAGATTACATAATATGCGTACTAATTGGGCAATAAGTCCGGAAAAACAAAAAGATAAAGCCAAAGAGACTATGTCAGTTTTGGTTCCTATTGCTCATCGTTTAGGTATTAATACTATTAAAAGTGAATTAGAGAATATTTGCTTAAAAATATTAAAACCAGATGTTTATAATGATATATTGGAAAGATTAAATAAAACAGCTAGTGAACTTAATGGCAACTTAGAAGAAATGAAAGAAGCTATTTCTAATTTACTTAATGAAAATGGTATAGTTCACGAAATAAAAGGTCGAGTTAAAAGCGTTTATAGTATTTATAATAAACTTAATAATGGAAAAAAATGGAGTGAAATATATGATATATTAGCTCTTAGAGTTTTTGTTGAAAAAGAAAATGAATGTTATACCACAATTGGATTAATTCATTCTAAATATCGTCCTGTTCCTAATAGATTTAAAGATTATATTGCTAATCCTAAAGAAAATATGTATCAAAGTTTACATACTACTGTGTTTGGATTTGACGGAGAAGTATATGAAGTTCAAGTAAGAACTTATGAGATGGATGAAATAGCAGAAAAAGGTATTGCGTCTCATTGGTCATATAAGGAAAAAGGTACTAAGAAAGTACAAGCATTAATGGAGCAAAAATTAGAATTATTCCGTAATATGATTGAAACAAGTAGTGACGAAGAAGATTCTAATTTTGTAAATGATGTTCATACTAATCTATTAAGTGAACCAATATATGTATTTACACCTAAAGGTGATGTTATTGAACTTCCTCAAGGAAGTACTCCAATTGATTTTGCATATCGTATTCATTCTAAAGTTGGTGATACAACTGTCGGTGCTATAGTAAATGATAATATTGTGCCTTTATCATATGAATTACATAATAATGATATAGTTAAAATAAATACTAATAATACTGCAACACCTAATTTAGATTGGTTAAATATTGTTAAAACAGAGCAAGCAAGAACTAAGATTAAATCATATTTCAGTAAAAAAGATCGCGAAGAATCTATTCTTAAAGGTAAAAACATTTTAGAAAAAGAACTTAGAAGAAAAAAATTAAGTGTTAATGATGTCTTAAGTAAAGAAAATATAGATAAAATACTTAGTGATTTAAAAATGGATTCAATTGATGATTTATATTTATCTATTGCGTCTTTAAGATATACAGCAGGTTATATAATTAATCTTACTAAAGATGATAAAGATAATGTTGATGATTTATTGTTTGAAAAAATTAAACCAACTGTTATTAAAAATAATCGTGATGATATAATAGTAGATGGTAATACAAATATTATGTATAATTTAGCTCATTGTTGTAAACCAGTTAAGGGTGATGAAATAATGGGATTTATTACTAAAGGTGAAGGTGTATCAATTCATAAAAAGAATTGTAAGAATATTCTGGGTATTAAAGACAGATTAATTGATGTTGAATGGAATTATGATAGTGATAATACTTATTTAACAGATATTGAACTTTTAATAAATAATTCTAATTATTTAATGGATTTAATAACAGAAACAACTAAAGAAAATATTAAAATAGTAGAAATGCATAATAAAGAAGTAGATAATGGTTTATTATGTAATATAACAATCAGAATTAAAAATAAAGATGAATTAGAGCATTTTAAAAATCAAATAAGTAAATATAAAGGAATTAAAGTATTATGAAAGTAGTTATTCAAAGAAGTAAAGAAAGTAATGTTGTAATAGATAATAAAGTATATAATGAGATAGATAAAGGATTAGTTATATTGTCTTGTTTTACATATGGAGATACTTTAGAAGATATAGAATATATAGTAAAAAAGATTGTAAATTTAAGAATATTTGATGATGAAAATGGGGTAATGAATAAAAGTATTCTAGATTCAGGAGGTAGTATATTATCTATTAGTCAATTTACATTATATGCAGATACTAAGAAAGGTAATAGACCAAGTTATATAATGGCATTACCTGGAAGTGAATCTAGTAAATTATATGATATATTTAATGAAGAATTAAATAAATATGTAAAAACAGTTACTGGTGTTTTTGGAGCAGAAATGTTACTTAATATAAAGAATGATGGGCCAATTACAATAATAATTGATAGTAAGAACAAATAATATTTGTTCTTTTTTTATTAGGCAAATATATTGAAAAATAATTATTATAATTCATAAATTAATATTGAAAGGTGGTATTATGAACTTTTATAGAAGAAATAATGATCGATTTATTCTTCCATTTCTAGGTGGTGCTTTAATTGGAGGAGCAGCAGTGGGCTTAACTAGACCTAGACCAAT
>JAEEGL015116076.1_pt1 | contig 14797 bp, 10 predicted proteins | sample 9134231 | NCBI WGS metagenome assembly JAEEGL01 (sample SAMN16246548, study PRJNA631951) | gut metagenome | biome: gut microbiome; feature: rumen; material: fiber-attached | host: Bos | place: Iran: Karaj | collected 2018-10 | reverse complement strand
TGAATAGTATTATTTCAGAAATTCTCGCAAAACTTAGTAGAAAAAAGAAAAGAGAAAAAGAAGTGAAAGAAAAAAGAAAAATCAGACTTTTTTGATTGTAAATTCTGGAAAGAATATTTAGTTCCGACAATTTGAGCCAGCCTTTGAACTGCACCAATTTTAATATTTTTCATGAATTGAGTAAATCTAGTCGGAATACTTTTGAACGTAATCATAGTTCCAATCATTCCAATCGTAACAATTTATGGATTTATTAGTCTGATTTTATCTTTAATAATTCCACGAAGTATCCGAATCCGACCAGAGAAACTACTCATGAATATCATTTACAGATTATCTCAGTTTTGAGCAAAATATGCAATATTTCTGCAAAGTGGAGATATTTGGAAGAAATATATTTTGGTAGTTTTGTTCATTTGATTATGAATTTTTGCTTATTGGAAGATTTATGTAAAAAAGTCATCCAGAGCGGAAGCGAAGGATCCAGGAAATATGACACCTATGGATTCTTCGGCTAAAGCCTCAGAATGACAGGACAAAAAAAAGAAAAATCAGATTTTTGATGAAATTTTAGATGAAACCGAACTGTAAATAATTATAATTAACTTTAGATTTACTCAAAATATGAAATTTTATGCTTAGACATCATCCAGTACTTGCGAAAGAAACATACGAAAATCTCCCACATCCACTCAGACTTTCATTTGATGGAACATTTTGACATGGTGGACATGTGGAATATTTTTTCACACACTTACAGCAGGATAATCCAGAAGAATGTAAAAATTTGAAAATTGTAGCTTGCGATGTGGACGAAAAAGTAATGGCAAAATGAAAAGAATTTGTATCTGCACGAACAAATCAAATCAGCTTTTATCATTCTTCTTATGCAAATATCAAAGAGATTTCACAGAAAGAATGACTTTTTGATTTTATGCTACTGGATTTATGAGTGAATTTGGAACATTTCAAAGATGGAAGTAGAGGTTTCAGTATAAAATCCGATGCTCCACTTGATATGAGATTCGATACTTCAAAATGAGATACTGCATCTCAGCTAATCAATAAGTGAAGTAAAGAAGAATTAGAAGAAATGCTAGTTAAATACGGAGATTTCACCCCAAGAAATGCAGAATATGTAGTAAAATGAATCATAGAAAAAAGGAAAGAAAATCCCATAGATACCACAAGCGATTTAACTACTACTCTACACGAACTTTGATTTTGAGATAAAAGAATCGCTGTTATCTTCCAAGCAATTAGAATTCAAACTAATCATGAATTAGATCAGCTTGAAACTTTTTTGAAAGATTTCTGAGAATGCTTGAATATCGGTGGAAGATGTGCGATTATGACATATCACAGTATTGAGGATAGAATGACAAAAATCGCATTCAAAGAGCTTGAAGAAAGTGGAAATTTCCACTTAGTAAATAAAAAAGTTATTCAACCAAATTATAAGGAAGTAGAAGCCAATAAAGCTGCTAGAAGTGCTAAGTTGAGGATTATTGAAAGAGTGAAATAATTTTAATCACAACGACTATAATGGAAGAGCCTATCATTACACTAAACATAGATGACATAAAAGATATAAATGCAGAGTCTATCAAGCAAATGATAGCAGAGTCAGCTGCTGAAATTTTAGTAATTAATCCAAAATCAAATCAAGATCGTGCTATAATTTTAGATAACACAAAAAAAGAAACACCTAAAAAACCTAATCTGGGGAATCTGATGAAATTTTATTTGGCTTCATGTGCTATAGCTCAAGCTTTAGCACCAACACCAAATGAAAAAGAACTTGAAACATTTAGAAAAGAAGCAGAGGAATTTTCTAAAGCTCTTGAGCAAAGAATACAAAGATTAGATACCAAACCTGTAATAGATGAAACGCCCTGGTATTACAGATTCCTCAAAAAATGAACAAAAGATAATCATCGACCATCTAAGTCTCAATTCAAAAAGAAATGAAATAGAAAAAGATAAATTAAAATTTCTATTATTATAAAATTACAAGAATTTTATTTAATTTCAGTTTTTTTACTTCTTTCTCTTAGAATACTTCCAAATCAATACCAACATTATCACTGAACAAATCGTAGTTATCGAATTAAAAAATTCCATCTGCCAAGAACCTAAATACCGTCCATAAATTATCCAACACACTCATCATATCGCCCATATCCAAAACATCAAAGGAGATAATCATTTCACATCTTTGGTTTTTAATGTCTGAATAATCTGTGGAATTGATGGTATCGCAGCAGATAATCCAGCAATTATTCCGATAATTTCAAATATGTTCATGAGAAATTTTTACAATATAAATATAATTACATTTACCATAAATCTCTCAAAAATCAAGGACTAAATTCCTTGAATTTATACCAGAAATAATCATATTAACTTTTGTTTAATTATCAAAAAAATCTGACTATGAATCACGAAGATTTTATGCAAAAGGCTGTAGAACTTTCACTAGAAAATATGAGAGCTGGAAAAGGTGGACCATTCTGAGCCGTTGTCGTAAAAGATTGAAAAATCGTATGACAGTGAGCTAATCATGTTACATCTGAAAATGACCCAACTGCTCATGCCGAAGTAGTAGCCATCAGAGATGCTTGTAAAAATTTATGAAGTTTCCAGCTTGATGACTGCATAATTTATACAAGTTGTGAACCATGCCCAATGTGTATGTGAGCGATTTACCGAGCTAGACCAAAAGCTGTATATTATGCAAATGATAGAAAAGATGCAGCATGAATCTGATTTGATGATGATTTCATTTATCAGGAATTGGAGAAAAAAATGGAAGAAAGAAGTTTACCGATTCACCGCATTGAAAGTGAAAATGCTCTAAAAGTCTTCAAAGAATGGAAAGAAAAAAATGATAAAATTGAATATTAAATAAAAAAGTCCCCTTTGATAAGGAGGGAAGGAGCGAAGCGACAGCTTTCAGCTTAAAAAGTCCAAGAGGCATTACAATATAATTCAAGCACTTGGATTAAATTTAAAAAAGCTGACTAAATCAGTCAGCCTCATTTTACAGATTCATAATAACAGGATTTCCTGTCATCATCACTCGTTCAATTGCGGATGGGAATCTTTTTACTACACCAGGTACATCCCAAATACCACAATAGTCAGCACCCGTTTCTGCACAAGTTGATCTTTGACAACCAACAAGTTGAAGAGGATTTTCTGAATAAACTACAGCTCCTTCTGGAATCTTAAAGTTTGGATTTGATGGAGTGTAAAGAGTAACATAATCTCCAATTAGAATAGGTTTTCCACACCAAGGACATGTGATTGTCATTTTTTCGACACAGTCCAAGCAATAAGGAACCAGCTTACCTGGCCTATAAACAATTCTCAATGTACATTTCTCATCCTTAATGCGAACCTTTTTCTTTAATTTTGATTCATGCCCACACCCACAAACAATTTTTTTTGGTTTTAACCAAGAAATCAAATTTTTCAATTTTCCCATAATTTTATTAGTTTTTATTCATAGTTACAATAACTATTTAGCAGTATAATACAATACTTATCCACTCAGAAAAAGCTGACCACTACGATCAGCTTTTTATTATTTTTAATGTTAATTACATTCTTTCGTGGAAAGTTCTCTGAATAACCTCCAATTGGTGAGCTTTTGATAATCTCACGAAATTAACTGCATATCATGAAACTCTAATAGTCAATGAAGGATAATTTTCAGGATGTTCATATGCATCCATCAATGTTTCTCTATTGAGAACATTAACATTTAAGTGATGTGCATTTTTCTTGAAATATCCATTAAGCATTGTAACTAAGTTTGTTACTTGTTCTTCTTTGTTAGCTCCAAGTGAAGCTGGAACGATTGAGAATGTATTTGAAATTCAGTCTTTTGAATAATTATAATCAAGTTTAGCTACTGAATTTAATGAAGCGATTGCTCATGAATGATCTCTTCCGTGCATAGGATTTGCTCCTGGTGCAAATGGTTCTCCAGCTTTTCTTCCGTCAGGAGTAGCTCCAGTATTTTTTCCATACATTACATTTGAAGTAATTGTAAGAAGTGAAAGTGTTGGAGTAGCATCTTTATAAGCTTTATGTTTAGACAATTCTGACATAAAGTATTCTTGAATTTCTTTTCACATCAAATCTACTCTATCATCATCATTTCCAAACATTGGATATTCTCCTTCGATTTCGAAATCCTTTGCAATTCCATTTTCATCTCTAACAGCTTTAACTTTTGCATATTTGATAGCAGAAAGTGAATCTAGAACTACTGACATTCCGGCTGCTCCATATGCAATATCAATTCCACATCCAGAATCTATGAAAGCCATTTGAGCTTTTTCATAGTAATATTTGTCATGCATGTAGTGAATGATATACATAGCTTTTGCATATACTCTAGCAGTATTTGCCATAGCATTTTTGAAGTTTGCATAAACTTTGTCATAATTCAAAGTTCCATCTTCATTATCACAATTTTCAAATAATGATGCATCCATAACCTGAACTCATTCATCTTCTTCTCTACCTCCATTGATAGCCAAAAGAAGAGTTTTAGCTAGATTACATCTGGCACCAAAATGCTGAATTCTTTTTCAGATTTCTTGATATGAAACACAACAAGCAATTCCATAGTCATCGCTTCATCTAACTGGTCTCATCAAATCATCGTTTTCATATTGAATAGATGAAGTATCGATAGAAACCTGAGCACAGAATTTTTTGAATCATTCTGGTAGCTGGTCTGACCAAAGAACTGTTAGATTTGGCTCTGGTGATGGTCCAAGGTTGTAAAGAGTTTGTAAAAATCTGAATGAAGTTTTTGTAACTTTAACTTTACCATCACTGAACATCCCTCAAATTGATTCAGTTACCCAAGTCGGATCTCATCCAAATACATCATCATAAGATCCCATTCTAAGGTGCCTTACTAATCTTAATTTCATTACAAAATGATCTATCATTTCTTGAGCTTCACTTTCAGTAATTTTTCAATCTTTTAAATCTTTTTCAATATAAATATCTAAGAAAGATGATACGTTACCTAAAGACATAGCTGCTCAATCTTGTTCCTTAACTCATGCAAGATATGCAAAATATACCCATTGAATAGCCTCTTGAGCAGTCTCAGCTGGTCTAGTTACGTCATATCCATAACTTTTTGCCATTTCAGCGATATCGTTAAGAGCTGCGATTTGCATAGAGATTTCTTCCCTAAGTCTAACCTTAGCATCATCCATTTCTCCCTCAATTGCTAGAAAATCAGCTTTCTTTTCTTCGATCAATCTATCAGTTCCATATAGAGCTAATCTTCTATAATCTCAAATAATTCTACCTCTAGCATAGTTGTCAGGAAGTCCAGTAAGAACATGCTTTGATCTGTAAGTCCTAATTTCTGGATCATATGCAGAAAATACTGCATCATTGTGATTCTTTGCATATTTAAAGATTTCTTTTACTTTTGGATCAAGTTCAAGTCATCTTTCATTAAGAGCTTTTTCTACTACTCTCACTCCTCCAAATGGCTTAATAGCTCTTTTGAGCGGCTCGTCTGTTTGAAGTCAAACGATTGTTTCCAAGTCTTTATCGATATAACCTGGTTTATGAGAAGTAATAGTAGAAATAGTAGATGGATCAGCAGATCTGAGTCCATTATTATCTCTCTCTTCTTTAAGATATTCACGACACTTATCCCATAGCTTTTTTGTCCTTTCAGTTGGACCTTGAAGAAATGAAGCATCCCCCTCATATGGAGTAATATTGTCATAAACAAACTGTCTTACATTTATAGTCATCGTATTCATTATAAATAAAATAAAATCTACTTTATACTCAGCAAAAAGCTGATCGTCTGATCAGCTTCATTCACTTTTTATTGATATAACGGTGAAGGATAATTCTGATCTATAATCACCAAAGAAGCGTTTTCATATGGATTCGTCCAAGTCACGCTACCATCGACCCCCTTTTCTTCCCCCGGACATGGTGTACCATCAGTTCATTGTATTCATCGCTGACATCTTCGCTTAAACACCTGACTTAACTCATCTACAGTATCTTTTGTAGTCATCTTTCCATAAACAAAATACACATGTTCAAATCCAGATCAATTCTTTGACTTCACACTTCAATTAACAATAAAATTTCATTTTATAAACTTTCATGCTACTACTTCATCTCATGTATATGAATCATTACTATTCAAGATAGGGAACACCTTATCAGAAAACTCTTCTACAGGCATAGTTTCATTTATAAATCAATTTTTCTTAAATACCTTTAATTCATCACCTGGCAATTCATCTATAATCAAATTTCAATTATCAACAAATATATCATAATTTCAACCATTATCAAAATCGTTCATATTCATTACCTGCACATTTCTATTTTTTACAACAATTGTAGTTCATGTTACTGCTCCAATTGTATCACCATTTGCATCATCAAAACAATATAGAGATTTTAGTGGAGATTCATATCCACTATATTTTTCCCATTTTCCCCTACAAAGAATTTCTGCTCTTTGTTTTGCATAATTAATCAATTGCATATTGTTAATATTCACTGACGAAAAATATTGCATTTTATCATTAGACTGATTTCATTGTATACCCGTATTCTTTGTGTCTCTATTAATTCAAACTAACCCATCCACAATAACAGATAACAAAGAATTTTTAGAAGATCACCCACGAGAAGTATCTATCCATTCAAATCAAACAATAGGTGATATACCATCACCATCTCAAGAAGGTTGAAAAATCTGATCTAAATTTCTATCACCTATATCATGAAATATATCCTCTATTTCTTTATCATCTGTTAGCTCTCCCCCAAGAAATCACACTCCACCATTACCATCATATATAAATCAAACTGGATACTTATTATCAAATCTAATTAATGTTGGAGCCAACTCATTTGTCATAACTCTTTGATCTCAATCTGATTCATACTTAGTTCAAGCTGCTAACACAAACTCTGTATCTCAATATTTATGCCATATCATTCCATAATAACCATGAGAATCTACATAGGCTTCTCTTACTTCTTTTTCACAATTCTCACGGGCCGTTTCGTTTGTTTTTTCTCAACATTTCTCCATAGCTCATTTAAATCATTGTTGTCTACATCTGGTATATAATCCCCCAGACATTTCTGCTCCCATAGAATAGGAATCATCTAATACCCACAATCTTTCACCTCTTTCTGCGTTATAATAAAATCACTTTGCCCTTTGCTGACATTCATACTTTTGGGTACCAAGCTCTACAAGATAATCTCCATCAACTTCTGCCCCACCCGTACCAATACCATTAGAAAAATATATGAATCATCCAAAATCATTTCAATTATCTTTAAAATGTATTGGCGTCATATTTCTTCTCATATAACCAGCTCTCGCGGGAATCGAAGATCCACCAAAAGTTATTTTAAAACTAATAGCCGAAGTAAAGTTTCATATTACCCCGATTAACATAACCAATACCAATCAAAAGATTAGGTGCAATTTTTTGTTACTCATTTTATTAAACAGAAAAGTTAAAAGTTTTTCTTACTCAATTATACACAGAATTAATTAAAAAGTCAAAAAAAATCAGACTTTTTTCATCTGATTTCCTTAAATTTTCATAATTCAATTTTTACTTTCTTATTTTCGCTAAATACGCAAATCCAAGCGCATCTGCAGCATCATTGTATTCAGGGATATCCTGCAAATTATAAAACCTTCTAATTGTTTTTTGAACCAACATTTTATCCGCTTTCCCATTTCATGTAATGAACTTTTTAAGCTCAATTGGACTTAATTCTAATACTGGAATACCTTTTTTCAAAAAAAACATCATTAGTGCTCACCTAATTGCATATACAAATTCAGCATTACTCTGATTGTAATCAGTAAAAAATAATTTTTCCATCGCTATTTTTTCGACTGGATATTTCTCCAACATTTCTAAAAAAAATTCAAAAATCTGATTTGCTCTATTGAATTGATCCTCTCTGGTTGGAGATTTTTTATCTTGTAACAAAATCCCAGCATCAATAATTTTTAGATTATCATCTATCAATGCGTACCCAAGTTTTCTTACTCACGGATCTATTCCAAGATAATACATTTTAAATTTATAATTAAATCTTATTTCCCATCTCTAAGTTTTTTCCATAAAATTTCCTCATCCTTGCTCAATTTCTTCGGGATTGAAACCTCAGTTTCCACTATCATATCTCATCTACTTTTAAACATTCATTTTTCTCCGAATCATCTTCCAGATATCTTAATTTTATCTCATATTTGTGTTCATTTTGGAATTTTTACTAACAATTTTCACTCTGGATGAGGCACTTCAACTTCTCATCAAAGTACCAAATCAAACACCGTCACTGACGCTTTCACATACAAATCATCTCATTCACGATGATACTTATTATTTGGAACTATACGAATTTTCAGATATAAATCCCCATCTGGCGCATCTCATATCCCAGCATCTCATTTTCATGAATATTTGATATATGCATCTTCTTTAATTCATGCCGGAATCTTTATATCAATTGTCTCCTTTACTTCTTCTAATCAACCATTTTCCAAAGTTTTTCAGCCTTTCTTATAAATTTTTCAAATTCATTTACATACACTACATACACTAGAAGTTTGCATGGCTCCAAAAGCTGTTTGCACTTGTTGACGAACTTTTCATTTCCCATTACAATTTGAACAAACCTCCTCAGTAGCTCAAGATACTTTTTTAAATCTTGAATAACTAATCTTCTTTTCACATCCAAGATATGAATCTTCAAAACTAATCTCTATAATCTTTTTCAAATCCTCTCATTTACGAACTTTAGCTCATCATCATCCGAATCATCCTCCAAATATTCATCCAAGTAAATCTCCAATATCAAAATCCACACTTTCTCAATTACTAAATCCACCGAATCCTCAGAAATTTCCAAAATCAAAACCTCATTGTCCTCATCCAAATCACCCAGTAAATCATCATTTACGGAATGCATCATATTGTCACCTTTTCTTTTCATCAGACAAAACTTGATAGGCTTCGTTTATTTCTTGAAATTTCTCCTTACTTCATCATCTATCTGGATGATGCTTGATAGCCAATTTCCTGAAAGCTTTTTTTATTTCATCTGTCGAAGCAGATTCACTCACTCAAAGTATATCGTAATAATTTTTCTTAGGATCAAAATCCATGTTTAATTTTTATTTATCATACTAAAACGTAGCACTTTTATATTATAAGTGATATTATAAATAAACAAAATCTGAATGCAATGGAAAAGATTTATTATTTCTTAGAAATATCTGCATTCTTTAATTGATCCCACGTATTTGAACTCAAGTTCAATCCAAACAAATCTGCATAAGCTTTTACATGTTGCATCTCTCTACCTTTTGACTTAAACATTTTCTCCAAAGTTTTATCCGTATTTCCACTATCATTCCATCGAGTAATCATCTCATTCCATTCTGAATTATAATTAGTTCAAGTCACTGTTTTACCCTTCATTCAGTCTAACCATTTAGTAAACTCTTGTATCCAAAATCCTTGATTTGATGCTATTTCAGGATTTAATGTCATTCATTTTCAGTCTTCACTCTTTTCTATCGTATTGTTCATAGCCTCCAGTTGTCATATACCAACACTTGTCCCCGTCCTTGCATTAGTAATTTTATTTTGATCTTCCACTGACAAATATCACGTACTATCATCAAACCATTTATTTATAATTTTATTCTGATCCTCATATCTTTTGTCAACCGTTCTCTGTAGATTTTCAACTCATTTACCAATTAAAGAGCTTTTACCTCACAATCCCAGAACTTGACCAGCACTCATATGATGTGTAGTCGGTACTCCATCTTTATCATATCAAGCAACAGGTACTATAGGAACAGATGTCATTACTCATTCAATTCACTTTTGAACGCTATCTATTCTCTTTGACAAGAAATCTTGTCAACCTCCAAGTTTATTTCAAATTTTGATACCCATATTTATAATCATATAAACTAATACCACCGTGATTATAGACATCATAAAATCTAAAATTCATTTTCATACCGTAGACAAAGAGATTTTTATCATTTTTCAGTCTAGCGAAGTAGTATAAGTAGTATCATCTGTTGTCGCATATTTCTCATCTTGCAAAGATGATATTACTGCTCATCAAATATTAAAATTTTGCATACTTTTTTTAGTATCCAAATTTACCACCCTACTTATCAAAGTTACAAAAATCATACTCAGTGATATTCAAAGAACTATAATTGCTGGTTGAAATGTTTTTGCAAAAAATGTTTTTAAATTTATCTGCTTTATTAAATCTGCGATAAATCACTTTTTTAATAAATCTTTTTCTCATGCTTTTTCTATACAAGCTAACAATATTGCAAATGGAGATAAAACTATGAACATCCACATATACAAAATTCTCATTAATGCGATTACACACAGCACTCCCAATTCAATAGAATAAACAATCGTCGTTCATCACTGAATAATTAAATTCAAGATAGACTTTTTCAATCAAGCCTCAGTATAAGAACTTACACTATTTAGCTCCTGCGTCCTTAAAATTGCGAATCACATATAATACAATGGCCCCGATACATCATCCTTATTTGGCAGTAAAATATCCACAAATCACGTCTGCGTAATTGGTTTTTCAACGGGAGCATCCGCCCATTTTATAAAGGTATTAGCCGTGGCATCTTCCGAAAATAAAGAAAAATATTTTCCTTTGACTACATTTCCATTACCATCAAAGAAATCTCTCATCGAAACATCTATTCATTCTTTCAAATGAGAATTCTGAGAAAGAACTTGAGACGGCAATACTCACACTGCAGACATCGTAACTGTTGACAAATCAATAACTACTGAAGTCAAAAACCGACTTGCCTGAACTCAAATTCAAGCTACCAACACTCGTAATAAAACATTTTTCAAATTATTCATAACATTTTCTTTTCATTGTCCAATTAATCACTTAAATATTACATACACCAAATAAAATCATAAACAAAAATTCGCCATATTCTTAACTACATTCCGGTACTTCCATAGCAATACATCAATTCATAAAACTTCTCCATACACCCAATTATTGGTCAAGAATTTTCATGCTATATTTGCAAATATTACCCAAAACCATGACAAACAACTTATTATAAAATCCAATGTCCATGCTATAGTTCACACTTCTTCAACATCACCATTCACAGCAAAGCTCAAATCAGAAAAACACATCACTCACGTAATTATTACTATTATTCAAATTTTAATCCATTTTTTTTTATTCATAGCACTAATTATAATAAAACATTAATATCTTTATGTAGATGGTGAACTATTTTGTTTTTCATACTTATTTTTCGTCGTATCAAAATTATAAACATCATTTCAAACAGTTATTTTTGGCACACTAATACCAAAAGCTTTACGTTTATCTTCATTAGAAATGGCATTAATTGATTCAATTACAGTTACTCTAGCTGAATTTTCAAGACTCGTAAACGTAATAGGAATTCTATTATCTTTATCTTCTCATATAAGTATTTCTTGATTTAACCAATTAGCTGTAATTTGTGGTATTGTCAAATTAGTAAGTCACTCCGTATATTTAGACAACTGTTTTCCCTTTGCTTCTTTCTCTAATTCACCTTTAGATTTAAAAAAGGCTTCCACTGCTTCATTATTTTGTCACTCATATTTACTCTTAAATTTACTTGAAAACTTAGAAATTATTCCATCTTGTCCATTTCATCCAAATACAGCATTCACTCACATATAACTTGTTCAGCCACCCTTATTCGGAACTGGGATAATTGGAACTGATCACAATGCACTTTTAGCCAAAGACTCCAGTCATGTAACCATTTTACTCTTTCATAGTTCAGAAGCCTTAATCGCAGACCATATTAAAAACCAGCTTATTGCCACTCATATTACACTACATATTAATTTTCATACGCTTACCGACATTCAAGCCAAATCCAATTTTATTAATCCTCACAATATAGAAGTTTCTTTTGTCATAATATCTTGAGCATTTACTGTACTTATAATTCTTACAAGTACTGTTGATATACTCACCGCAAAACAAATAACAGCTGGAGAAAAGATTATACCTACCAGATTTTTTACACTTAAATACTTAAAAATATCTACCATTTCTGTTACAGATTTTTCAAACTTAAACGCTCTTAATAAAATTATAACAGGTGATAATATTATAGCCATCCAAATCACTCAAATTCTCATAAAAAACACAACTACCATTGCAACCAATGGAATTCCAACTGCTAATGTATGGCAAAACGATAATATTGTATTTAACAATGATACATAAACTCAATTACTCTCAGTAAGCTGTGCTCCAGCATTTAATAACGATGAATATAGGGTAGAAAAAACCCCCACATATCCATCATCTCACTCTAATATATCATGCAATCTAGCCATTTTCCACTGTGATCCTATTATTTTATTATCTACATCCAATCAAGGAGTATCTCCTCCATATACATACCAAACGCCATCTCAAGCCTCATGTGCATTCTTTATTTGCAAAACATTTCAAGCTTGAACGTCTCACATAATTCACCCCATATCTTTATATCCTAGAACTTGTATAGCATTAGTGACAGAATCATGATATTTATTTTGAGAATCTTTCCAATTTTCGCCACTTTGCCATTTTATACCTTCCGCAAATCCATTAAGATGATATACATCACCTCAAACATGGCACATTGACTTCTGTGTTTCATGATATTTCGCGCCATCATAGTAATACACAATTTCAGGTCCGACAATCAACGATTGGGCTCACTCTTTAAAATAAAACGTTTCACATTCTGCAATAAAATAATCTCATCACTGATTTTTTCACGTCGAAGTATTAGATAAATAAAAATGAACAGTATCTGGATCATCAAAATCTGCTGAGATTACCGTCTGAAAAACATATGGATTTCAAAAATTAGCATTATTATCAGAATCATCTTGCATTCCCAACATATGTATTGGCAATCATCACACACTATATGTCAAAATATTTGATATATCTATCAATATGGCTAAAAGAAACCGACTAGCTTGAATTCATATTCATGCAATTAAGGTTGAAGTAAGGAGATCTTTTATTTCTTTCGATTTTTGACCTCCTGTTAAAAATCTAAAGATTTTAAATACAAATATAAATCATAATGCATAGTTCGCTAAATTTCTCACTATATTCCGCAACTGCCATAATACAGTATCAAAGTAAAAAACTTCTGCATATACCAATGAATTATTTACTAATGCTCCAGCCAAGATCAGAATTGGATATAACAAAATATAACATCATTTCTTTAAAAATGATAAATCATCCAACCAACCAGTTGCTTTATTTTGAAAGTCTGAATCTTGAATTTGAGTATTATCAGCATATACAACATTACTTGTCCCTAATCATCATAGATTAAAAAAACAAATCTGACCAATAAATAAAGCCAAAGCTCAATAAATCAGCCTTTTCTTATATTTATTAATCCATTGTAACAATTGCACTAATAATCTTTTCATAGATAAATTTATAACATAAAGTACATACTCAATTATATTCCAAATTTCAAAAAAAAGCAAAAAATTAGGGCTTTATTTCAATATTTAATTTGCTTTATATATTTTTTGTGATATAATATACTTCCATTTAATTTGCATTTCACCAGTAAAAAAATATATTCTCTTCATGGAATCATTTCATAGGAAGGTGATTACAAAAAAGTATTCTAAACTAGAATTCTTTTCTATAATCAGTTTCCAGAAATGAATTTCAGACTTTTATTTTCTATGTTTTTGCTTATGCCAACATTTAAAAGAGAGGTCCATGAAAACCGCAAAAGTTTTGACCGAGCTGGTAAAAAACTAACATTCGAGCAAGGTAAACTAGCCATGCAAGCGGATTCTGGAATTACTCTAAAATTTGAGGATTGGGCTGTGTTATTCACAACTGTAATGAATAAAAATCCAGTTCCTACTACAGATTTCTTACCTTTGATGGTGGAGATGAGAGAATCTTTTTCTGCTGCTGGAAGAATCGGATGAGCTGCTTACAGAAGAAGAGAATGAAAAGCTTCTGATCAAGCCATCTTAAATGCTAGACTTACAGATCGTGCGATTAGACCAATGTTCCCAAAAGGAATGATCAATGATGTAGTTATGACATCTACTCCACTTGCAATGGATCCTAGATATCCACTTGGAGTAATTTCAATTATCGGCGCATCTATTTCAATCATGGCAGCTGGACTTCCATTTGATGGACCAGTGGGAGCTGCTCAAATCGCTTACTTGGATTGAAACTTTATCGTAAATCCTACTCGTGAAGAACTAGAAAAAGCTGAATTAAATTTATTAGTAGCTTGAAAAAGAGATTCAATCAACATGATTGAAGATGAATCTAAAGAGATTCCTTTGGATATTTTGAAAAAAGCTTTTGAAATCTGACAAGAAGAAATCAATAGATCTTGTGATTTCCAATTAGAATTTTTGAAAGAATTAAATGTTACAGAGAAGGAAGTAATGTTTAATAAACCTTCTCATGAGCTCGAAGAAGAAGTTAGAAATTTCTTGGGAGAAGAGAAACTAGAATGAATGATGGGAAATACTAAAGTTCCTTTCAATGAACAATTCGCTCAATATGAGAAAGAATGTGTAGAACATTTCAAAGAGCAGATTGAAGATGAAGAAGATGAAGAACATACTGAATCAAAAAT
>JAEEGL013152441.1_pt1 | contig 14797 bp, 6 predicted proteins | sample 9134231 | NCBI WGS metagenome assembly JAEEGL01 (sample SAMN16246548, study PRJNA631951) | gut metagenome | biome: gut microbiome; feature: rumen; material: fiber-attached | host: Bos | place: Iran: Karaj | collected 2018-10 | reverse complement strand
GTGATGTTTTCTTTTTTCCAGTGAGCAAGAATTGCGTCCATATCGTCTGTAAGGTCGCGGAATGTGTAGCCCTTGAAGCCAGCAGTGTGTGTCGAAAGCACTGAGCTTGGAAGAACAGCAGTCTCTATTCCGCATGCGGAGATAACAGGCAGTGCGACTGTGAGTGAGCACTGTCCTACGCAGGAAACATCCTGAATTGTTAAAAGTCTTTTATCCATAATTGAACCTCTTGCCGTGTTGTTTTGTGCGGAATGCCGCGGGTTTTGCTTTTTTAGCGATGATGAAGTATCGTCGAGTTTCAGTGGATTTTCGCTTTTTCGCGGATCCGCACATTCTGCACAATCAAAAAATACGCAAAATCTGGTATTATGTGTATACCCATTTTTCATGTAATATGATATAACCAGATTATGATAACATGTGACTTTCAGCTTCGGGGCGATTTGAGCCTTTGCGAATATTTGTATAGTACCATTAAAGAGCAGGTGCGTAGCGGTTCTCTGAAAGAAGGCGAGAAACTCCCGTCCAAGCGGAGCCTTGCCTCGCATCTTGGTGTGAGCGTCATAACAGTCGCGAATGCATACGCTCGGCTTATCTCTGAAGGTTACATGTATTCCGTTGAGAAAAAAGGATTTTTCGCCGCATCCGATTACGTTGATGTGCCGGAAGCATCGCAGCGTGTGGATTTCTCGGCGGGAGAGCAGGGGCGAGAGCCGTCCGTGGTTGGATGGGGGCAGAGCGGAGAGAGTGCGCGCGACAGAAAACCCACGCTGCTCGCGGATTTCAGAACAAACGCCATAAATGTGGACAAGTTTCCGTTCAGCGTGTGGAACGCGGCGATGCGTGATGTCTTAAAAGAACCACATGAGTCTCTTTTGCGCAGTCCGCCCCCGCAAGGAGTTTACGAGCTTCGCCGCGAAATAGCGGAGTATCTTAGGTGTTTCCGCGATATGGACGTAGATCCGTCGCAAATCATAATTGGAGCCGGAACAGAATATATCACGTTTATTGTCGTGAGCCTTTTTGGGCGAAACGCCGTGTATTGCGTCGAAAACCCTGGCTACAAGAAAATCGCTTCTGTTTTTCAGATGAATGGCGCACGTTGCATTCCTGTGAACGTTGATGACGAGGGTATTGATGTTTGTGCAGTCCGTGAATCAGGGGCTTCTGTCGTACACGTTTCGCCCTCGCACCATTTCCCGACAGGAACTGTAATGAGCCTTAACAGGCGGTGGGAATTGCTTTCGTGGGCGGCGGCAGACGAGAACCATTACATTATCGAAGATGACTACGACAGCGAGTTCCGTTTTACGGGGCGCCCTTTGGAGACGCTTTTCGGAGCCGCCAGCAAAGGCAGTGCGGGGTGCGGTAATGGCATCGGAGGCACAGTCGGAAGCGGACTTCGCGGTAACGGCGGCCACACCAAAGCTTACGGCGAGGCATGTGTCTCTGGCACCGCGAAAAACAGCACTGGCGCCGGCAACAAAGCAAATAGTGGCGCCGCCGGTAACAAAGCTTACGGCAACGGAGCGGGTCATGTTATATACACGAACACGTTCTCAAAAACACTGTCGCCGTCATACCGCATAAGCTACATGGTTCTGCCGCCGCCCCTTGCTGAAAAGTTCCGCAAAAACAACGGTTTTCTTACGTGTCCGGTTTCCGTTTTCGAGCAGTCTGCGCTGAGCCGTTTTATGCAGAACGGTAGTTACGAAAAACATATCATCCGCATGAAGAATTACTATAGAAATCTTAGGAACAACCTTATCCAGTCGCTGTCTGCAAGTTCATTCTCAAAATTTTGCTCAATACGTGAACAAAACGCCGGTCTTCACTTTTTGCTGGAATTCCATGCGCCTGTCTCAGGCAAGAGGCTTCAGCGCAGTTTTCTTGAGCATGGGCTTGATATCCCATTGCTCAGCGAATATTATTATGATTGTGATGCAGAAGATGCACCTCTTTTTGTGATGAACTATTCCGGTATCAGCAGGGAAATAATCCCGGATGCCGTTGCTAGCATGAATGATGCGTTCATGAAAACTCATAAACAGCCGTTTATTGAAAAGTAACCATGTTGCCGTTTTTGATGTTTCTTTGGTATATTTAATAAGCACCTATTAATTCTCGAAGCTTTAAGAAGCGTTAATATGATGCCAGCCAGTTTTTATCAGGTGTGTTCGGAAATCTTCGCAATCATTTAGTTTTACGAGCACATACCACATATAGGAAACAGGAGGCTTCCCTTTGTCAGACCCAAGTATCGTACCAGCTGATCAGATACTTTCAAATAAACTTGTACTAATTCCACTTGCCAGCCGGCCTATATTTCCGGGCATTTTTACGCCTCTTATGATAAATTCGCCCGATGATTTGAAAGCCGTTGAGCAATCCTGTGCTAGTGACAACTTGCTCGGTATCGTCATGCTAAAAAACGACACGGAGCATCCGGGCGTATCCGACGTTCACAAAGTAGGCACGGTCGCAAGAGTCGTTAAGAAGATAAATCTCCCGGATGGTGGACTGAATATCTTCATATCGACTATTAAACGTTTCAGAATAAAACGTGTTGTAAACGAAAAAGACCCTATGGTTGCAATCGTTGAATATCTCGATGACACAGAAGACGACACGTTTGAAGTAAAGGCACTTACTCGGGCGCTCATTAGCGAGATGAAGGAAATTTCCGAGAATAATCCGCTTTTCTCAGAGGAAATGCGCCTTAACATGGTGAATATTGACCATCCTGGCAAAATTGCAGATTTTATAGCGTCAATTCTGAATGTAGATAAAGATGATCAGCAGCGTGTGCTGGAGATGGAGAACGTCCGCCAGAGAATGGAGACCGTTCTGGTTTTCATAAAAAAAGAGCAAGAGCTTCTGCGGATTCAAAAGAAAATCCAGACGGAGATTAATGATCGTGTGGAGAAAAACCAGCGTGAGTATTTCCTGAAAGAGGAACTTAAGTCCATAAAAGAAGAGCTCGGCATGACAACCGACGCAAAAAGCTCCGATTATCAGAAATTCAAGGAAAAACTCGAAGCTTTCCATTTCACTGGCGAAATAAAAGAAGCCGTAGAAAGCGAGCTTGAGAAATTCAGTTTGATGGAGCCCAATTCATCAGAATATATCGTTTCGCGGAATTATCTGGAGACTATAGCTGCGTTGCCGTGGGAAGAACCTGCCCCAGAAGCGTACGATATCGATAATGCGAAAAAGATACTGGAAGAAGACCACTACGGTCTTGATGACGTTAAAAAGCGCATTATAGAGTATCTTTCGGTGCGCCTTCTTAAAAAAGACAACAAAGGCTCGATAATTCTTCTTGTAGGACCGCCCGGAGTCGGTAAAACAAGCGTAGGCCGCTCTATCGCACGCGCCATGAACAAGCCGTTCTTCCGTTTTTCTGTAGGCGGAATGCGTGATGAAGCCGAGATAAAAGGACACAGGCGTACTTACGTGGGCGCGATGCCTGGTAAAATTATACAAGGTTTGAAGATAGTTAAGACGAAAGCCCCTGTTTTCATGATTGACGAAATAGACAAAATGGGGCAGAGCTATCAGGGTGATCCTGCGAGCGCGCTCCTTGAAGTTCTTGACCCGGAGCAGAATGTCTCTTTCCGTGACCATTACCTTGATCTGCCGTTCGACGTTTCGGACATCCTTTTCATTCTGACTGCGAACACGCTTGACTCAATACCGGAGCCGCTTCTTGACCGCGCAGAGATTATCACGCTTTCTGGTGACATCGACCAGGAAAAGATGGAGATAGGCAAGAAATATCTGCTTCCGAAGAGCCTCGACAAAAATGGTTTGAAGAAGGGGCAGGTAAAATACACAAAGGACGCTTTCCATTTGATTGCCGAATCCTACGCGCGTGAGGCTGGAGTCCGAAACTTCGAGAAAAACCTTGATAAAATTCACCGTAAGTACGCCGCGGAGCTTATCGCGTCGGATGAGGTAAGGGAAGCCACTACCGCGCTCGAAGAAGCGATTGAGCAGGACAAAAAAATAAGAGAAGCCTTTGACAAGATTGGCATGTTTGTTGATGCCGGGGTTCTCGTCGATAATACCGAAGATAAATCTGCCGAAAAATCCTTGAAGAAATATCTTGCCAAGGATAACAAAAAAGAAGGTGCAGAAGTTAAGGCTGCCCGCGCCGTACTTGCAAAGGCGCTCGCAAAGCCGCTTACGATTACTGCCGCCGATATAGAGAAATATCTGGGAAAACCAGTTTTCGACGAAGAAGTTATTCTAAAGGCAGACAAGCCCGGAACGGCGATTGGTCTTGCTTGGACAAGCATGGGCGGCGACACTCTGCTCATAGAAGCTGTTGACATGCCGTCCGGCGCGGGCAGGGAAGGCTTGCAGCTTACGGGGCAGCTCGGCGATGTGATGAAAGAGTCGGCTTCCATCGCTATGAGCTGGGTGCGCATGTACGCGCTAAAGCATAAGCTCTGCAAACCGGAGTGGTTCAATAAGAACTTTATTCACCTTCATGTACCGGAAGGTGCGACCCCGAAAGATGGCCCTTCTGCTGGCATAACGATGGCAACGGCACTTATGTCGCTCGTCCGTGGAAAGAAGATAAAGCCGAACCTTGCCATGACAGGCGAGCTTTCTCTTACAGGAAAAGTGCTCCCTATTGGCGGACTCAAGGAAAAAACCGTGGCTGCAAAGCGCAACAAGATAAAGACGATAATTATTCCGAAGCAGAACGTGCGCGACCTAGATGATATCCCGGATATCGTCAAGAAGGACTTGAAATTCTGCCCGGTATCCACGATGGAGGAAGTTTTGTCGCTCGTGTTTTAGGCGCGGTGAATACGAATTGCGTGGACTGCAAAGCTGTGCGGAATGCATATATGCGCGGGTTTGCTGCTGTTCATCGCATGTATACGGGTTCTGCAGAAAAAGTGCAGTACATGCAATTCGAATGAAAGCGAAGTTTTTAGGTAAATGAAAAAAAAGCCTTTGGAATTCGAAAAAGAAAAAGCTCTTCAAAAAGCCGAGGAAATGGGCGAACATGCTACGGAAAAACAAATTTCCGATGTTCGGAGCAAAATCGACAAATTCATTAAGGGCCCAATGAAACAAGTGGGCGACAAAATGAAGTTGCTCTGGAAATTCTATCTTTCCCCCGATACACCTAAATGGATGAAGGCAGAGATTATCGGTGCTCTTATATATGTTATTTCACCGATCGATCTCATCCCAGATATCATTCCGTTTATCGGATTCATTGACGACATTTTCGTTATCGGAGCTATATTCCACAGCCTCGTTAATGCAGGAGTCATGCTCGTTGAGCGTGATGCTCTGCCTGCGATCCTTGATTTCGGTGAGCAGGAAATAAACGCGCGGCTCAACAGTTCTCTTAAAACGACGATAAAAAACTCAATTATTAATTTCTTGCTTCTTACATGCGGTATGATGCTCGTAATTTTCCGTCCGATAAGCGAAATCGTCGCATATTACATGGCATCAGTTTTCTTTCTAATTTCGCTTGGGTGGGCTTTGATCAGATTCATAAGCAATGCCAAAATGATGTTTCCAATAATAAAATGCGTCGTACAGGAGAAAAACCTTGAAACAGGGCTTTGCAAATACATCATACAGCGTTACCCCAAAATAAAAACCGCGCTCGACACCGTAAAAAAACTTTCTTCGTATATCCCTGCGCTTAAAGAGTTCCCAGAAATGGTCGAAGTCGTACGCCACTATATCGATGTGTTCAAAAAGCGTATAATCATCTTCGCGAGCTCGTTCGGAGCATACACCCTGATGTTTTTCATAACCCGCCGTATCTTGATGGAGCAGTTCGGTGGAATTTCAACATTTGCGGCATATTTCTACCCGCTGATCCATATCTGGAAAACAGTCGTCGCATTGTTCGCATAGAGTAGGGGGAAGTTTCCCCCTCGGCGGCACATGATTGCCGCCTACCCCCTCTGCGGGCTCAAACGCCGCCCGCAACGCCTGCTTACAAACTATGCATAAAAAAGCTCCCCGAATGCGTCCTGTTTACGCCGGAGAGCTAAGATCAGTGATCTTTAAGACCTGTGGTCTTTCTGTAAAGAAGCCTTTGTGATTTTCTGCTTATGCCAAAGACTTGATAAGAGCCAAGTTAGCTCTGATTACCTTTACTCTTTTCTTTGTGTTAGCTCTGGTGAGCTTTGACTGTGTGTTTTTTCTGAAACGTTTTGCAAGTCTCATGGTATACCTCGTTAAATGAATGTAATTTGCGAAATATGCGCCGCAATATCCGCACAAATCATATTCATAATATCATAAATCGCGGAGTAAGAAAATACCCCGCGCTAGAGTTTCGCGGCTCTGCTGCCAGCAATTTTCTAATTGTCGAACGTATTGCCAAAGTCGCTCGAAATGCAAATTACTCTACAGTGACGGATTTCGCCAGGTTTCTCGGCTTATCCGGGTCGTTGCCGCGCTGTACCGCACAATAGTACGCGAAAAGCTGCGCAGGAATTATCGAGAGCATCGATGTGAAAACTTCCTCAGTGTCAGGGATAACTATAACCTCATCAGCACTGTCGCCGAAAGAACCCTCGTTATCCTGAGTAATAACAAGAGTTGCGGCGCCGCGCGACTTAACCTCAACTATGTTGCTTATAAGCTTGTCAAAAAGATCCTTTTTCGTCGCCGTCGCCACAACTAGTGTGTTCTTGTCTATAAGCGCGATCGGACCGTGCTTGAGCTCTCCGGCGGCGAACGCCTCTGAATGCATGTAGCTTACTTCCTTAAGCTTAAGAGCGCATTCAAGACTCGTCGCGCTATCGTACTGCCGTCCTATGTAGAAAACTTTCTCTTTGTTGAAGTTGCGCGACGCGAACTTCTGAATCGCCGCCTGATTGTCCAGAATCGCTTGTGCTTTCTGCGGAATGCGCTCCAGCTCGTCCAGCAAAGCCTTGTATTCCGCATCCTTCACTGTTCCGCGAAGGAAAGCCGTTTTAAGCGCGAGCAGGCACAGACACATAAGCTGCGTCGTGTAAGCCTTTGTCGAGGCAACGGCAATTTCCGGGCCCGCCCATGTGTAGATAACGTCGTCAGCTTCACGGCTCACGGTGGAACCTACGCAGTTTGTAATAGCTATAATGTGCGATCCGGCCTGTTTTGCAAGACGCATTGCCGCCAGCGTGTCCGCCGTCTCGCCCGACTGGCTTATTACGATGAAAATATCTTTTGGCGTGAGGATAGGATTCCTGTAGCGGAATTCACTTGCAAAATCAACGACTACAGGAATACGAGCAAGTTTTTCGAACACATATTTCGCAACGGCTCCCGCATGATACGCAGTACCGCAGGCTGTTATCACGACGCGCTCCGCATTTTTCCATGAATCGTCGAAAGTAACCTCATCGAAAGTAATATCCGCGTTCACACCGTCTTTTTTTACAAGACGCGGACGCAGCGTATCCGTAAGGGCTTTTGGCTGCTCGTAAATTTCTTTCAGCATGAAGTGGGCGTAACCGCCTTTCTCTGCCGATGAGATATCCCAATCAACGTGATACGGTTTTTTTATTACTCTTTCGCCGTCTTCAGTGAATAAATCAACATGGTCATCGTAAAGAACGGCAAGTTCTTTCTGGTCAAGGAAATAAACATCACGCGTATATTCAAGGACGGCAGGTACGTCACTCGCAATAAAGTTCTCGCCCTTTCCAAGTCCTACAATAAGCGGGCTGTCCTTCCTTGCCGCCACCAGCCTGTCCGGGAAATCCTTGCAGATAACGCCGAGCGCGTAGCTTCCCTCCAGCTTGTGAATCGCTTTAATAACTGCCGCAAAAATATCAGGCGACTGCTCGTAGAAATAGTTCACAAGATGCGCTATAACCTCGGTGTCCGTCTGGCTTCTGAAAACAATGCCCTGCGACTGGAGCCAGCTCTTAAGCTCCATGTAATTCTCTATGATGCCGTTGTGTACAACCGCTATCGAACCGCTTACGTTCGTATGCGGATGCGCGTTTATATCGCTTGGTTCTCCGTGAGTCGCCCAACGAGTGTGGCCGATTCCGAGCGAGCCTTTTATCGTCTCGTCGGCGATTTTTTTCTCCAAAAACTTAAGTGCGCCCTTCGCTTTGCGCACGATAATGTCATCATCGCCGAAAACCGCGATTCCAGCGCTGTCGTAACCCCTGTACTCAAGTTTTTTCAACGCGCTGATAAGGACAGGCGTTGCATCTTTATGACCGATATATCCGACTATTCCGCACATTTTTTGTCTCCTGCTGCCAATATACAATTTTTCGGACTTTTTTCGCAAGCTGTCTAATGATGCTTGGAACTTGTTCTGATTTTTTCTCTTTTTTATCTGGGCTGTTTTTGCGGTTGCCACGCAAAAACAGAGCTTTCCGGGCGCTTTGCGTCCGACGTAACCAAAAGGTTGCATCGGGTTCCGGCATTCGCCTTCGACCACGCTGACGCGTGTTTGTGCTTCGCCGAACTTCCGAACTGGCGCAATTACAAAAAAAATAACCAAAAACGCAATATTTTAATCTTTTTCAAAATCTATCTTTTTTTTTCGCTGGACTGCTTTATAATTGTATTATGTGCATGTCGGACAGAATAAAAAAGTTCACTGGAAAAATAAAAAGATTCCTTGGGCTTGAAAAATACTCGCCTTACATAAACAGATGCTTCGACTCATCCAACATCAAGTCGGGCATATATGTCTCATCTGTCATAATAGTTCTTGAAGTATTTATGATTATTATGACGATAATTCGGCAGCAGTTCGATACTACACGCCGCTCGACAGAATGGTTCGCTCAGCATATCTCTCAATACATACTTCTGCTCGCCATTGCGCTGGCTCTTTTCATCTACTCCGTGCGGCACGTGAAAAAACTTAGCGAAAGCCGTGTAAAATGGGAGATAATCCGCTATCTTTTTTCCGCCGTGGCGATTATCTTCGGCATCTATATCTCGTTCCTGGACTACGGAAAAGGCGAGCAATTTGTCACGCTTATGACGATGACTATCCTGATTTTCTGCTTTATCGTCTGGCGGCCAATTTTCACCATGCTTTTCATGTTTTCGACATACGCAGTTTTCTATTTCCTGTGCGAGTTGGTAAAACCCACTACTTATGCCACTAAGGTAAACCTCGCCATAGTGCTGATTGTCCTGCTTATGAGCGCGATAAACTCATTCCATCAAAAGCTGAAAGAAGCTCAGAAAGACGAAAAGTTGGAGCATGCGCACAACATACTTGTTAAGCTTTCCATCAGCGATGAAGTCACTGGAATTGCGAACATGCACTATTTCCGCAGTCAGGCGCTCAACGTTATCCATAACAAAAACGTGGAACCCAAAAGCCTTGTGTTCCTTTTTCTTGATATAGAGAATTTTAAATTTCTGAACGAAAAATACGGGTTTTGGGAAGGCAACAACTTTCTGAAGCTTTTTGCGGACAATTTGAATGAAGTGTTCAAAGACTCTGTGGTTGCGCATTTCTCGAATGACAACTTTGTCGTACTCACAAAACATGATTCGGTTGAGGAAAAACTTGAACTCGTGTACAAAAAACTTGCAGAAATGGATTACGATTTGCGGCTTAACCTGAAAGTCGGCGGCTATATTCCAGAGGACAGGGAATGTCCGCCTGTCATAGCTTGTGACCGTGCGCGCTATGCCTGCTACACGATAAAAAAGCATTTCAACAAGAATTACTGCGAGTATGACGATTCAATGGCGAGTGATTTCAAAAAGAAGCAGTACATAATAAACAATATAGACAATGCCATAAAGAACGAGTATATAAAGGTTTATTATCAACCAGTAATTAATGCTCGGAACGGAAAAATGTGCGGAGTTGAAGCTCTTGCGCGGTGGGATGATCCGACGATAGGCTTTCTTTCACCCGGAGATTTTATCCAGACGCTTGAGGAATATCACCAGATTCACAAACTTGATATGTATGTCGTTGAGACTGTCTGCAAAATGCTTACAAAAGTGAAACAGACTGATTTTCCGCTTTTGCCTGTATCGCTTAATTTCTCGCGTCTCGATTTTGATTCGATTAACCTTGCCGACGAGGTTGAGAACTGCCTGCAAAAGTACGATATCGACAAAAAATGCATCCACATAGAAATAACTGAAAGCACGCTCTCACAGAACGATGCTCGGCTTAAATCTGCGTTTTCGCGGTTCCGAAACTCCGGTTACGCGCTGTGGCTTGACGACTTTGGCTCAGGATATTCCGGGCTCAACGTTCTTAAGGAATACGATTTCGATGTCATGAAAATTGACATGAAATTTTTGGAGAATTTCTCGGAGAACCCCAAGGCGCACCGCATTCTGCGCAATGTCATTTCGCTTGCGAAAGAGCTTGGAATGAAGACTCTCACGGAGGGCGTTGAGACAGAGGAAGCGTACCAATTCCTTAAAAATGCCGGCTGTGAGCAGCTGCAGGGCTATCTGTTCGGAAAACCAATGCCAGATACCGAAATCTACAAGAAAGTAATGGACGGCACATACCAGCTCGATATTTAGAAATAGCGTAGAACAGCAGGGGGAAGTCTCCCCCTACGCCTCCAGACACAAGTCGCTACACAAGTGACAAAGCAAGCTTTGTTACTTGCTCCGCTTTGTTGGTCTTCGGCTACCCCTACTACGGGGACACCCCGTAACGCCCCGAAAAGTCGTCGCTTGCGAGTTTAATACATTTTACTCCGCACTCTCTGTCCGTCAGGACCAATATAGCGGGAATCTAGCTGAATATACAAAACTGTTCTTCGGATGTCGTGAATGTCTTACTCTATAACCTTGTATCCTGCTTCTTCCACCGCTTTTCGTAGCGTTGCGTCGTCAACCGTTGCAGAAAGCGTCACAACTGCGTTTCCTTTTTCGTGGCTCGCAACAGCTGATTCAACGCCCTGAATCGCTTCCAACGCTTTTTTTACGTGCATCTCGCAGTGACTGCACATCATGCCTTCAATTTTTAGTGTTTTTTCGCTCATTGTAGTTGTCTCCTTATCAGTTTTGTCTGTTATATTGCTTCCCACGCCAATCTGTGTTGAGTTTGCCGCGTCTTTGTCGTGTATCGCCGCGCCAGATGAGTTTTTAGTCGTGCTAGGCTTATGCATCTTGAACAAATTCAGCCTCAGTGCGTTCGTAACGACACAGAAACTTGAAAGGCTCATCGCCGCCGCGCCGAACATCGGGTTCAAGTGCCACCCGAAAAGTTGTACGAACGCGCCTGCTGCAAGCGGTATGCCTATTATATTATAGAAAAACGCCCAAAACAAGTTTTGGTGAATGTTCCGAACAGTGGCGCGGCTCAGCCGGATAAGAGCCGGAACGTCAGCAAGACTGTTTTTCATCAGCACGATGTCCGCCGCATCAACAGCGACATCTGCACCGGCTCCAATGGCGACACCTGTGTCCGCGCGCGTAAGAGAAGGCGCATCGTTAATGCCGTCGCCGACCATGCACACTTTGCCTTTTTCTTTAAGCTGGCGTATTACGCTTTCCTTTCCATCGGGCAAAACTCCTGCAATTACTTCATCAACCCCGGCTTGTGCTCCAATCGCTTTTGCGGTGCGCTCGTTATCGCCTGTAAGCATTACGACATGAAGCCCCATTTCTTTCATTTCGCGGATAGCAGCAGGACTGTCCTCTTTTATAACATCGGCAACTGCAATTATGCCAAGGAGCGCACCGTCTTTTGCGAAGAAAAGCGGCGTTTTCCCTTGTGCCGATAGCTTTTCAGCGGTTTCTTCCGCATGGTCGGCGATGGTAGCATTTCCCCTTATGAAAGCCAGGTTTCCTCCAGCGAGCTTTTTCCCGGCGACCAAAGCCGTAAGCCCGTTTCCGGGGTGAATCTTAAAATCAGCACAATCCTCGGCGGTAATGCCAAGTTCCTGCGCTTTTTTCACAACGGCTTTCGCAAGCGGATGCTCGCTTTTCTTTTCGAGCGAGTACGCAGCTGCCAGCAGCTTTTTTTGTGCACCGGAAAGTGCGGCTTTGCCGGAATCAGCGTTTGAGCCATCAGCAAGGCCGCTTGTCGCGCTGTCGCCATCAGCGGATGTCGAGCCTGTCGAATCGTACACGCATTCGTCAGCCGAGTCGCTCTCCGCGCTGTCGCCATCTGCTCTCTCCGCTCTACCAATCGCGATAATATCAGTTACTTCCGGTTCTCCTGCCGTTATTGTACCTGTTTTGTCGAGCACGACGATTTCAGTTTTTCCGGCTTGTTCCAACGCAACCGCGGTCTTGAAAAGAATGCCGTTTTTCGCTCCCATGCCGTTCCCGACCATTATCGCAACAGGTGTCGCAAGCCCAAGCGCACACGGACAGCTTATGACAAGAACCGCTACCGCATGAGTCAACGCTGTTCCGACGGCGGCTCCGACAAGCATCCATATTACGAAAGTAACGGCGGCAATCGAAATGACTGTCGGCACAAAAATGCCCGAAACTTTGTCAGCAATTTTCGCTATCGGGGCTTTTGTAGCCGCCGCATCGCTTACCATCTGGATAATTTGTGAAAGCGTTGTGTCTTCTCCGACTCTAGTTGCCTCGCATTTTATAAAGCCAGACGTGTTCGTCGTCGCTGCCGAAACTCTGTCGCCCGGCGCTTTATCGACAGGAATGCTTTCCCCTGTAAGGGCGGCTTCGTTCACCGCGCTCGAACCTTCAACAACAATTCCGTCAACCGGGATATTCTCACCGGGGCGCACAACGAATAAATCGCCTTTTTTCACATACTCAACAGGAACTGTTTTCTCTGCACCGTCCTCGATTATCACTGCCGTTTTTGGCGCAAGCTTCATCAAGCTTTTTAGTGCGTCAGTCGTCTTTCCTTTCGAGCGCGCTTCAAGCATCTTGCCGACTGTGATAAGCGTCAATATCATCGCGGCACTTTCAAAATAAAGGTGGTATGAATAGGCGACGCCGGCTTTAAGCGGATCAAGTTCGTATTGTGCGTAAATCATTGAAAAAAGCTGGGCTGTGCTGTATACAAAAGAAGCCGCAGAGCCTAGCGCAACAAGCGTGTCCATGTTCGGGGCGCGGTGAATTACTCCTCGGAAACCGCTAATGAAAAACTTTTGATTTATCACCATTACAATTGATGCAAGAAGAAGCTGCACAAGTCCTGTCATCGCGGGTTTCCCGCTCAAAAACTGAGGAAGCGGCCAGTTCCACATTGAATGACCCATGGAAACATACATAAGCGGCAAAAGAAAAACAAGTGAACAAATGAGCCTCTTCCGTAGTACAGGAGTTTCCCTGTCTTTGAGCGCATCTTCTGCATCCGCCGCTACGCCCCCTGCATTACCGACCACGCCGGCTGCAGCACACCCTGCGCTTGAACAGCTCCCGGAACTTGATCCAGAAACACCGCCAAACGCTGTTTTGCTTCCGGATTTTCCTGTGTTGCTTTTCGTTTCGGCACCGTAGCCTGCATCTGTAACCGCGCGTATAATATCTGCGTCCGTTGCCGTGCCTTCAACACCCATAGAGTTTGTAAGCAGGCTTACCGAGCAAGATGTAACTCCCTGAACCTTAGAGACAGCTTTTTCTACGCGTGCGCTGCAAGCAGCGCAGGACATTCCTGTAACATGAAATTGTTTCATTTGTTAATCTCCGCTAACTTAATTTAACAAAAAAAAGTCGGAAAGTAAAATTTTTCGTTCAAAAAAGATATTCTCTGAAAAAAAACATGACGGCAAGTTTGTGGAGAATCCCTAAAATCATATATTTGAAACAGAAAAAACATAATTTTTTCTATAAATTCTGGAAAAAATAAGATTTATGTGTTAAAATCAATATAGGGAATCTTTAAAGTTTTTCAAGCTTGCAAAGATTTCTGCATAAGGTTTTTATAATGAAAAGAGTATCCGTTTCTATTGTTAAAAAAATAAGTTTTATCCTGTTAGGATTATTGTTTATATCTCTTTTTGTCTCTTGTGAATATTTCAATTATGATGCCGACTTCGATGTGGCTGAATCCGTCATTGAAAGGCTTGATAAAGCATCTTTCCAAGAGTTTGCCGAGGCGTATAAAAACGACAGTACGGGACTATTAAATAAAAACGGAGAACGGTGTATTTCATACTCTACGACGAATGTTATCAGCAGCCAGATACGTAACTCTCGTAATTATTCTCTTGACGTTAAATATACCCCTACTGATGGTTATAATGTAGACTGGATTGTGTGCGATTCTATGAGAGCGCTGGAAGAAAAGAATCCGAACAGTTACGATATAGCTTTGGTGCTCGATGATTCCGGAAGATTCTTGGTTAGGTTCTCGTCATATTTTCTCCATTCAAGAGAGGTGTTGCTTGATAAACGTACCATTTCCGGGACACTAACGCTTTATGATAAGAACAACGGCCGTGAATTCGACAGTCGTGAAATTTCATTCCGCGTAAATACGCCGCCGCCTGCGATTCCTGAAGCTGAGGCTGACTCTCCTGATACATTTATGCTCCAGCGTAATGCCGACGGCACGAAATACGTGCTTTGTTTCATGTTGCCAAAACCTGCTGATGTTGATGAAGTTCATGCAATAGATACTCATGCTTTCAGCATGAACGGCAGCCTTGTGTATTTTGATGTGGAAAGTCGTCGTTTTTTTACACACGCAGATATGGAAAATCCGGCAGAATCTTACTCTTCTGAAAGCCCCAGCGGAGGAATCAGGCCTCTTAAGGATGGTGGAGATGGGTTTGTGGAGACGCATTTAGATACTTGTATTCCTGTTTATTATGAGACTGGTGTAGATGTCACTTCTGTAACAAAGATATGGGAGATTTTCCTTCAGGACGAT
>JAEEGL011103348.1_pt1 | contig 14797 bp, 17 predicted proteins | sample 9134231 | NCBI WGS metagenome assembly JAEEGL01 (sample SAMN16246548, study PRJNA631951) | gut metagenome | biome: gut microbiome; feature: rumen; material: fiber-attached | host: Bos | place: Iran: Karaj | collected 2018-10 | reverse complement strand
TGCTTTTCCCTAAATTTTTAATAATTTATTTACCCTATACAAATGATAAGCGAGTTCAAAGGTACTGTCATTTATTTCACCCGATATAATGCCGCCTTTTGCCACCTCAACAGGCATACTTAAATAATCGCTTGGTTTATCACTTAATCTTATAACTAAAGAATCTCTACCGGTTAATGATTTATTGCAATAATAAAAATCTTTTTCCTGTGCCGTTCCAAGAAATACACATTTTTCACAGTCGTGTTTATATAGGGGTTTATCAGTTAATAAATTTTTCATAATATTAATTTTAGCATAAAAAAATCCGATGCCGGAGGTGGACATCGGTTATGAACAAAGATTCGGATTTCTGTAATTAAGAATTCTTTTTCTTTTGTTTATCAAAATGCCTTCTTAAAATTTTATAAACTTGTTTAGTGGACAAATCACATGCTAATGCCAATCGATTTATTGAATATTTTGTCCCATCAAAATTATCAATAATGTATTTTTCTTTCGCTATCCTAAAAGGTTTGCGAGGAATTGGAATTGTTAATCCGGGAAGAGCAAGAACAATATCAACAGTTTTTTCTATGCCAACATAATCTGAAAAGGTTAATAGATCATCATTTGGCATATCATCCTTTGTTATGTATTTCATCCAAGGGCGTTCTTTTGTCATATAAAGCTCTCTAATATTCTTGGTCTCATCAGTTAACGCATCACGTTAAGACGGTCAGATTGCAGATGTTATCCGACCGTTTCGACCTTTTAATCATTTGCAACTCGTTTTTCAAGTTCATCCTCAATTTTGGTTTTTGTTTTGAGTAATTCATCAAGAAGAATTTCCTTTGATTTTACTTGTGAAATTAATTTTGCCATTTTGTGCAAATTATCAAAAATCAAACTAACCTCTGTTGGTTCTGTGCTATGTGCTTTTATTGCACAGTCTGCCACTTTGATTTTTAGGTTCTCAATATCTACCTGATATTCAGTAATTTGCCTGTTTAAGACATCTAATGCTGTATCACTCATCATTCTCTCCTTTCCTTTTTGCAGAGTCATCATCAGTCTGTGCCATACACAGAGACGGTCAGCTTGCAACGTTAGCCGACCGTTTCGACCTTATGCTGCCATAAAAAGGGATTCAAATTCATTCATAATGTCTGTCATTAAATCCATTTTCATTTTGAGCATTTTACACTCTCTCTTGATACTTAATTGCTCGGATATTTCATCATCCTTCAAATCTGCCTGCCCAAGTTTATATACATTTGTCGCATAATCATCTTCCAAATGATTTATTTCATCAGATAAATAATCCATAAATTGTTGTTCTTTTGTTTTTGGTTCATCATTTGTGTTTTGTTCCTCATCAACAATCATTTCAGAAATTTTTTCAGGTGTAATTCCAACATTTTTCATCGTTGCATCCATTTCGTTCATTGAGTCGCACATACTTGTTTCCATTGTTTTTTCTTGATTTTCTAACATAGTTTTTACTCCTTATTTTTCTTCTACTACTAAAGTGCAGATGCACTTTTTTTTACATAATTTTTTTTCATTGCAATTATTGAATTAATGACCTTTGATGCTTTGTCTTTTGTCATAAACATCACATCATCAACCTTATGAGTCCTGCTCAAAAATTTACGCAATGACTTTTTTGCGAATTTATCATCATCGAAATAGGAAAGTTCTCGCCATAATCCTTCTATCATTCGGATTTGAGAATCCGTTGCCATTTCCTTATCCCGATTCAATCCGGCATATTTTTTCGGTTTCTTTACCCATAACCCTTTTGCAACAGCATTATTCTCAAGATTTTCCGTAAAGGTTATTGCATCTTTATAAGCCAAATCCTTTGATGACGAAACGCCGTATTCACAGAGTAATTCACGATATAAATCGTCATCTATGCCAAGCACGTTTTTAAGTGTATGTATTTTTTTAATCTGTGAATTCGTAGCCATATTTAATCCTCAAATCATCAAGCTCTAATGCTCGACCTTGTTTTATGCCTAACTGAACCCCTAAAATAAAGATGAGAAGAGCAATTAAAAATATATGGAGGTATTTCTCTTCGGGTCGGAATTTAAAAAGAATACCGGACAATTTGTACTGTCTCATTTTAATTCACCCTTTCCCATCAATAATTCAGAGGTCTTTTTTATCACAGAACTATCGACCGCTACTTTGCCATTTGTTTTGGCAACGTATGAACTGTGAGTAATTAAATGTTCTAATTTCCTTGTAATCCCGTCAGAATATGTATAATAAGTGCTTGCAAGTTCGGGGTCTTGACCGACTGCTTCTAAAATTTTCCTTACATCCGAGATTAAAATTCTGTCCCTGAGTTTTTTATAATATTTAACTCGTGATGATAGTTGGTCGTATTCGTTATTTTGCCCACAAAGGTTTTTAAATAAAACATCTTTGCCGACTAATAAAATACCAATTCCTGTTTTGTCGTGTATTCTACGAGCAATTTCTAATGCTCTGTATGGCAGATTCTCTGCTTCGTCAATAATTAATAATCTGCCTGAATGATGCAATTTATGGACAGCCTCGTTCATTAAATCGTAAACAGAGCCTTTGCCGGATAAACCAATACGTCTGTGAATTTCTAAAAGCAAAGATTTTGCGGTATAACCTGAATCACTTTCTATAAGGATTGAATCCATATAATTTTTTACATATTCCTTTACGGCTACCGTTTTACCTAATCCTGCTCTGCCGACACAAACTCCTATTTTACCCTTCGTATGGCAAAGTCTGCCAATTTCGGAAATATAACCAACCGTTGTTATATCTACAAAAGGCAAATTATCATCAGCTGTGCGTTCTTTTTCTCTTTCAATAAAATTAACTATTTTGTCTGTTAATTTTTCATTGTCACCGGTATATTTATCGCTTAACCACATACTAATTGTTGATTTTGCAACTCCGATGGCATTAGCAACAAACACATTAGATAATCCACGTGACTTCATTAAGTCCCGAAGTTCAGTTCTAATATCCATTGGCAACTCCTTTCAGTTCTTGAGCGACACGTTTGTCCGTCTCAAATAAATACAGTAATTCTTCTTCAGGTTCTGAATCATCCATAAAAATGGATAAATCAGCCTTTCCAAAAGCCGCCATCTCCTTACTTTTCTGAATTGCTTTATCCATATTCGTATTGGCAATTTTTGTTACACGAGGATTTGCATCCTTAATTGGTTTATTACAATAAGCCTTATAGTTTTCTATTAATTCCTCTGGACTAATCTGTTCTGTATCTTGAAGATAAGATTTTGTTATCTTCAAAGCACGTTTCTTAATAGCCATAGCCTCTTGGAATTCTGCCTTTGAAACAGTTTCTGCGTGTAATGCGGCAACTGCTCGAACCGCTGTAGCTACACCTAAAAATTCCTCATTGTCAGCTCTAAATGCCCAAGCCTCTTTGTAATTTTGAGGGTCTCTTCGTAAATAAACTTTTTCACCTGTGTGAACAACCATCCAATCTGCCCAATAAGTAATTCCGAGTTCATTATCTTTAATGCCGTTTCTGCCAATTGTGAAATTACGAGAAGTTCGGGTACAGAATAATTTAAGAGCATCTTTTGTAGTTGCAATTTTTTCTTTAAATTCTTGATTAAATAATTCATCAGGACACATTCCATTAAGGTTTTTACCGGCAGAGCCCATCTTGTTAAATACCTCAAGAATATAAACATCAAATAATTTTTTGAAACGATCAAAGTCCATAACTTTGCCAGTTTTAATTTCATCAGCAAGCTTTTCAGGTCTTTCAACAACATTTCCGCCACGATAACCGACACAGAATTTAGATAATTTTTCTTTTATCTTTAAAAAGTCTCTTTCAATCGGTTTTGTTTGAGCATTATATGGTAATGCAAAATGGACTTTTACACTTAATTCATCAAGCATTGATCGTGTTGTTTTTTGGTTTGTTTCAACTTTTATGGCATTCGGTCTGCCTCCGGCAAAGTCTTTACTTCTGTAATCTTTACCGTTATCAATAATGACATCCTTTGGCAAACCATATCTTTCTGCCGCATAATAAAATGCCTGAAATATTCTGTCTGAATTTGGACTGCCGCATTGTAAAAGCCAACCGAGCCACTTTCCTGATTTATAATCTCGCCAAGCCGTAACCCAAGGAAATACAACTTTCCCATCAGGTGCAAAACAAGCAATATCAATTTGTGCGTGGTCAGAAACCCAAACTTCACCACAATTAATATTTGAATAATCTCTATCTATAAATTTGCCATATTTACGATTATATGCAGATTTCCCTTTTCTTGCGATATAGATAGCACCAACAGGAACAAGCCTTTCAAGTTTGCGTTGGAATGACCTATGGCTTGGAAATGTTTTCTCATCAACACCATCAGTTCTTTTTGCATAACCTAATGTTGCCTGCCAACAAGCAAATAATGAGGGTGAACCCTCAACTAAATATAAATTTTTGAAATACTCAAAGTATTTATCATCAACTGTACTCCTACCGTTAGAATGTCCGTATTTTGCAAGTAATCCGTTGAGTCCTTCTTCATTATATTTTTTTCGCATCCTCATTATACTTTGATATGACGTTCTATTTTGAGGATTTTTTACGTTCCAATCAGCAATATATTTTCTTAATTCTTTGCCATATTTGTTATCAGTTACCTCAAACAAATCAAGATATTTATCCGCTTGGCTTTTTGCCCAATTTGGAGCATCGCTATATTTTTGTAATTCAGGATTTGCAAGTCCTTGTAATTTAAGTTGAGCATATTCAGGTAATGAATTAAAGCTGATCCAATATTCAGACTTTTTTCCAATCCTGAAAATTTTATGGTTTAATTTACCGATTCGGCATTGTTCTTTAACTGTTTTAACAGATAAATTGAGAACATTGCTAACATCATCTATTGAAACCCATTGAAGGTGATTTTCATTTATTGATGTTACATTAAGCAATGCTGTACTCCTTTATCTTTACACCGAAAAACTGTTCAACTAAAAACATATCAATGGGTGGATAATCTCGTTCCCCCCTTAAGTGTCTGCTTACGACACTTCTTGAAATATTTAATTGTTTTTCTATATCACTTGATTTAAGATCAAGTGAAGCCACCATTACCCTTACGAGTATTAGTTTTTGGTCATATGTAATTGTTACCATAGGAAATCCTCAACTTCTTAAATTCGGACATACATATAGAAAGTTTTTTGCATTGCCCAAATTCATAGGACGAGTGTCTAATTTTTTCCTTACCAGTTGAGCTATTTTTACAATTTGCCCAATGATATTTATAATTATATTTTTATAAAAGGGGCGTGAAAACCTTTCTTGACTTGGGTTGCGTGCAATTTCCCCGATAAAATCATTGTTTCAGACCTGTAAAATTATAAAAAAATATGGTGCAAAATATTGAAAATAGATTTATATAACCTATTTTCAAAAATTGGGGAATTTGCAATTAAGATTTATTAACCAATTAAAGACTTTATATCGCTGTAAAGTGTTGTAAAATCTTGCTCTCGTCTCCAAATATACTCCGCTATTTTATAATGTAATCTAACTTTATTTCCTTTGTGTTTTTCAATATTTCGGCGAATAAACGAATACACTTTTTTTAAGTTGGAAATGTCTGTTTTGGTACAATCGTTTTCAAAAGGGGCTCTTAAAGGTCGCTCACTTATATAAATATTATTATTGTAAATATAAAAGAATCCGAAGATATCAAAGAACTGTCTATATCTACATTGCTTCGGATTAATAAAATAATTATTTAGTAAGTTATTATTTTGCCTTTCATAAATCAATTTCCGAAATTCGTTATAAAACGCAGTTATCGTACTTGTACTTACATTTGCAATATTACACATTTTTTGACAACCGATTTTTTCACAAAACCCCCTTATAATTAGATCTATTGTTTCAGGAGAATGGTATTGAATCATAAGAGGTAACTTTCGCAATTCTATACGAGGTTGCTCTGTTAAATCTTTCTTCTCTGACGGCAAATAATAACCGTTTTTCTCTTCCAACAACCCTTCGTCAAGCAGATACATTAAAACAGTTTCTAAAACTGTAGGCTCTACTTCTGCTATTTGTAATAAATCAGCTTTTGTTGCATTACGCATTCTGCGACATAATTTGAGAATCTTGTCTTTCATTTAGCACCTCAATAACTTTTGTTTCATTTATTTCACTAATATTATTTGTTTGTGAATAACTCTCTAACTCTTGTATGGTTTGAACAATTTGTCGAAACGGAACTTTTCTTAATGCTAAATATTTTATTGCTCCATCCGTAAATTTAAGATTGGTCAATTGTTCAAGTATGTCTTTTATCTCGTTTTCATCATAATATTTTAATTTCAAACTCTTATATAATCTGCTTTTTATGTGTTTGAATCGTGCGATTTTTCTATTTACAAATTCCATACCTGATAAAATAATCGGAACATTTGTCATATCCTGAATGTCCCTTAATATCTCAATTACGTTTTTATCACCTATTAAATAATCCACTTCATCAACAATAATCACTCTTGGCTCGTTTTGTAGGCATTTTACGATATGGTTGAAGTTGGTTTGCATATTGTGATAATCCGTTAAATCCAAATCAGTGACGATATTTTTCAATAATCCCGGCTGAGTCATTCCGTTAATTGCCCTTATGTAGACAGCATCGTTATCTAATGCCCATTTTAATAACATATGCGTTTTACCGATTCCCGGTTCGCTATACAATAATGCTAATCGAGGAATATTATCAGGCAGATTTTTTAATTTACTTGCCAAAGATACAAAATTTTTGAAGTTTTTTGTTTTTACGAATTTGTTTTCCATAGTTAATCTCCATATATTTCTCTGTATTCATCACTTCTGATATAATCAGCAATCCATTTTCTATCTTCTGAATTAGTACAACCGTTTTGTATTAACCATTCGTACTTTTCAAAATTACTGTCAAATGATGGTCGTTGCATTTGTTTTTCACGAGCCGTCAACTTGCGTTCACGATTCGGTTTTGGTTGTTCAATTTCTTCTATTTCATAAATCGGTTCGGGCTCTATTTCTAAAACTTGTAATTCCGCATCAGGAAATGTCTTTTTAACTTCTTTTAATAATTTATTTTTCAATTTTTGTTGGTGAATATATTGTCGTTTGTATTCTTCCATATCCTTAACAGTTCCGAGAACACGAGCCATCGGGTGTACTTTCTGAACTCTGTGAGCAACGCATAAAAATTCCCCTTTGGTGGAATAAACATAAATCTTTGACAGGTCAAATAAACTGTAGCGGATATTAACTTTGTCCCTGATTCCTATAATAGAATCGCTCCTATAATGCATTTTTAAGAATGTAATTCCATGTTTATTAATAGTTCTTGTTTCGGTTTTCATCATCAAATCATCCAAAACTTGAACAGGAATGTTCTGTTTTTGAACAGTATTTAACATCTCTTTGATTGTCATATTTCTATTGTTCGGACAGGGTTGAGAGTTGTGTAATTCCAACCAACTATTAATATATTTAATTGCTTCCTGAACTGTAGGAATGTGATTATTTGTTAATCGTTTATGCCATTCTTGGTGTAAATGTTCGCCTCGCTTTAACCACGCCGGCTTATCTTCAATACAAGTTCCAATGTAACTCGGCATTCCTTTTTCAAGTTCTTCCTGAAATTCTCTAAAAAATCGTTCTATTACTTTGGCTCTTGCGTTGTAAGGTTTAGCAAAAACGGAGTGGATGTTCAGATTCGCATACACTCCGTTAAAGCCCTCCTCCTCAAAATCGCAACTTTGAAAAAATCGAGATTTAAAAGCCTTTCCGTTATCTTGATAAACCACTTTGGGAATCATTCCTAAATTTAAAATGGCATTACGCAGAGCAGATGCAATGCATTGAGTGCTTTCTGTCATCATAATTTCGTAACCGATTAATGCAGTTGATTTCCAATCTAAAAAACCGACAAGAGTTGCTCTTGTCGGTTTACCGTTAAATGGATTAATAACTTGAAAGTTTAGAACATGACCATCTGCCACGATTACATCCCCAACCTCAATTTTAGAAATATCTCTTTCAATATATGGTTCAACTTTATCGTGATATGCTTTCATACCCTCACGTCTCAAAACCCACTCTGCATAATTATTTTTTCTAAAATGTTCCGCATATCTTTTGAAAGATAAATCACAGGGAAGACATTCATAGCCTCGTTTTTTTAATATTTCTTTTGTTAGTTTAATTGCTTTACCATAATTATACTGACTCGGATGTAATAAAAATGTCAGTAAAATATGTTTCATTTCATCATTTAATATTGAATTATATTCCCCTTGACGAGTCCATTTATATTTTGGTTGTAAACATTCTGCCGACTCGTGTTTTTCAAAAGCCTGAACCCAACGGTGCAAAGTTCCGATTGATATTGATCCGATAAATTTATATGCTTTGGGCAAATATAATCCTGAATTATATAAATCTAAAAATACAGAATCAGCCTCTTTTTTAGTTGAATATTTTTTTCTTAATTTTTGCAAAGCAACTACAATGTTGGTTCTGAAGTTTGCGGTCAATTTTGCACTATCAGAAACAAACTGTGCCGGCTGATAATTTCTCGGAATAAGAGCTGTTGATTTCTTTTCACTCTCTAATAATAATTTTTGAGTTTCAGGTTCTAAACTTGAAAATAATATTTCATAGCTCGTGCCACCACTAACCTTGACCTCTCTTGAAATATATCCACTTTCAGGATCATTTAATTTTAATCTAATAGCACGAGTGGAGGTTAAACCTTTAGCCTCTGCGATATCCTTTATATTAATATATAAGTCATTATTATTCATGGCACAAACACTTTACCTCTGAAGATAAAGCATTGGAACACGACTTCCGAGCATTGTGTCAGTTTCGTATCAATTATTTTTTTTATTTTCTCAAAATTGTCGGACACATTTTCCCCGATTTTTTGGCAAATTTTTCAAAACGGTCGAAAACGGACTTGCCGAAAATCTCAAAGTAACCGCCAATCTCGCACTACATGCCCGTTGCCGCTATTACTGCATTTTAGCCATTAAAAATTTTTGAAACTTCGTCCGAACAAAGTCCGTTTTCGTCCAGTTTGAGATAGGGGTAATTAACAAACTTCCGACAGAAAAAATCCTAATTTTCTGCACCTTTCCGCCAACAATCTCAAACTAACCGCCAATCCCAAAATGGACTGAAAAATACAACGCAAATAACATGATACATTATACAGATACACTGTCCTGAAAAAGTACAAGAGGGGAGAACCTTGGTTCGATTCCGCTCTATAACTAAATAAAAAGAATGGTGCCGCGTCTCGGAATCGAACCAAGGACACAGGGATTTTCAGTCCCTTGCTCTACCAACTGAGCTAACGCGGCACATATAAGTTTTTATTTAATTGTCATTGGCTCAGTTGTTAGAGCAATGCTCTACTTTTTCCGAACCGTTCCGCCTATCGTCTCCACTGGGGGAGCTAACGCGGCACACACTAATGCGTTTATATTTAATTTTCATCGACTCTTTTAAATTTTCAATACGAAAACTTATAAAGCCCGTAAGATTATTCTACAATATCAAGATTTTTAGTCAAGAAAAATTTAATTACATAATATAAAATACCTCTCTGCATAACAGAAAGGTACTTTAAACATCTTTATTTTTACCCCATTAATTAGATGCAGGTGCAAGGAACAAGGTCACGTTTCTGCCCTCTAACTGCGGCTTCTTTTCAACCATAATCGTATCGCCCTCTAAATCAGCCATGAACTTATTAGCCAAATCAAACGCAAGGTTTGAATGCTGCATCTCACGACCACGCAACATAACAACGATTTTTACCTTATTTCCTTGTGAGATAAATTTATTAATATTCTTAATTCTTACCTGATAATCGTGGGTATCTATCTTATATCTTACTTTTACCTCTTTTACATCTACGGTATGTTGTTTCTTTTTAGCCTCTTTTGCTTTCTTTTCCAACTCATATCTGTATTTACCGTAGTTTAAAATCTTACAAACAGGTGGTTCTTGGTTTTGGCTAACTACAACCAAATCAAGATCAGCCTCTTCTGCCATAGCCAACGCCTTTGAGGTTGGAACTACCCCATGATTTTCTCCGTTTTCATCAATTAATCTTACTTCTTGTGAACGTATTCTCTCGTTCATTATTACTTTATCTTTTCCGTTATCACGACCTTTATTATTGCCGTATCTGTTATCAGTAGGTGCTATGGTCTTTCTCCTTTTCTTTTTTCTTATACTCTTTCTCACTGTGATAAATAGTCATATTTATCCCCCAGTGTAACAATATTACCATATTTTTAAAATTTTTCAAATAAAAACCATGCCGGAAAACCCAAAATTTCAACCAAACAGACTAGAAAAAAAAATAAAAGGGCAAAGAAATCTCTGCCCGTTTGTGTACATTGATTATCTTGTTTATGCCCTATAAAGCACCCAATTTTCCCAATGCACTCTCTTTCCTATAATTCAAACTTTATTTATTGTTGTCGTCTTGTATCCACTTGTAAGACAACAAACTTGTTGAATCATCATCTTTATTCTCATCGCCATAGAAAAGCGATGTTTTATTAATCATATGATTAGTATCTTTTTGTTTTTTATTCTCTATTTTAGACTGCAAAATATAAGCCTGAACTTCAGCACTTGAAACATAACCATCGTGGTTTGTATCAATATCTGTAAAATGGTCTAAAACAGTTGCCTGCGCATTAGCAGACATGCCTGACATTCCGCCTAAAGAACTAACCTGATCACGAGTCAAACCCCTGTTTGAGATTTGAGTCATTAACTTGTTAACCTCTTTTTGAGATAATTTACCGTTTCCGTTTTTATCCAGTGTTGCGAAATTTTGTGATAAATAAGACGCAAACGTAGTTCCGTAAGGGCTTGCCAAAAGTGATGTATTAGTCATTGCCTGTGATAAATTCTTTTGTGTAAGTCCGCCTGAATACAAGTTAGACAAAATAGCATACGAATTTTGAACGCCTGCATTAACACCTGCAAACAATGATGATGCACTAAAATTTGCCATGGGGTAATCTCCTGTATATTTTCTCTATCTTCATGCAATATTTTAATGATGTTTTTTCAAAAATCAACCATATATTTGTATGATTTTTTCCTGAATAAATATCTTATAAACCATAACCTCACGAGCAAACCACATTTTGTCGGACTACAACAAAACCTGTTCCCAATTTATTTACTTATATTATTATCCTTAAAATAGCAAAGACCTCTCTCATGCCGGAATACTTATTTTCACCGTATAATTTTAAAAAATTATTAAAAGCCGTTGGTGCAACCGTTTTAACTCTTTCCATATCAATATAAATCCCCTCAATAAACCTTGCAAACAACTCACATGGCTCACTATAATATCTATTCAGTTTAGACATTCTGCGTGAAATTTTTGCTCGTTTTCTCAAATCTGATTTAAGTTTCAAATAATAAACAAACACCTCGGGAATATCCGGAAAATCACAACTAACATTGTCAACAGAATATATTTTATCAGAAGATAATGACTGAATTTTAACCCTGTCATATTTCTCCAGATACCTTAAATCAGACCAGCGGGAATATTTTTTAAACTCTTTCAGGTCATCATTAGCAGAAAATTTTGGATATTCATGCCTTATCTCGTCAGTAAGAGTTTTAATATTCTTTTTTAATTTTTCATTCTCTCTGTTTAGTTTAGTGCAAAGCGAGTTTTCGTCAACAAAATAGGTTACCTCTAACAATTCATCACGCAACTGTTGAGAATCTTCCACCAAAACTTTATCTAAAGATTTTAAACTTTTATCGAGTTTATGGTGAATATAGTGTGAAAACTCATGAACTAACGTTCGCACTGCGCTTTTATCATCAAGCGTCTTTGAAACATCAATACGACCAACCTTAAAAAAGCCACGATTACCTCTTGCCTTTGTCGCAGTTCTAACCTCAAGCCCCAGCGAAGAAATATATCTGACTAACTCTTCTTTTATTAATGCTTCGTTTCGTGTACCAACCATTGAAGATACTCTTTGCTACAATCAACAATAGGAAGTGCAATGATTTCAGGGACTTGATAAGGATGCAAATCAGAAATCAAGTGCTTAATAGGCTCAAAGTTTACCCTCAGAGTTTTAATCATAAGCATAATTTCTTTTTCTTTTTCCATCTCGCCATCCCAAGAAAAAACGGATTCTACTCTGTCAATAGCACTAACACACGCCGCCAGTCTATGCTTTATAATATGTTGAGAAATCTCTTTGGCAACTCTTTTATCAGGTACTGTACAATAAATAACAATAGCGTCCATCTTCTTGCTCCTATAATCTTTCGATAATTTTATTATAACGGGAAACGGAAAAAATGTAAATTATTGTTTAGGGGTAAATAGGGGTAAATTTATAAAAGACAAACCTCTACAACGGAGAGGTCGTAGTTGTTTAAATTTGCTTGCAAATTTATTACAAATACGGGAGAGGGTAATATATATTTAGTTTGACCTGCTTACCCTCTCTCAAATTTCTAAATTCACTGCAGGCAGTTCATTAAGAAATTTTTCTCTCCAAGGAGAGATAAATCGGCTTCGCCGATGAACAATAATTTACCCCTGCCCCTCCTGAACATAGCCAAAAGATTTAAGCACACTGTCTTTTTTACGCCAGTCTTTTTCCACTTTAACCTGTAACCCTAAAAACACTTTCTTTTCGGTAATCTTTTCTAAATCTTGTCTTGCCTGTGTTCCGACTGTTTTCAAAAGGCTTCCGCCTTTACCGATTAAAATGCCTTTCTGGCTCTTTGTTTCACAATATATTGTTGCCCTGATTTTATCTATATCAGGTTCCTCTTTATACTCATCAACCTTTACCGCAACAGAATGAGGTATCTCATCAGATGTATTTATCAAAATTTTTTCTCTCACTATCTCTTCAACTATTGAACGCATATTCTCTTCCGTAACAACATCTTCAGGATACAAAAACTCACCCTGCGGTAAATATTCCTTAATTGCCTCAACCAATTTAGATTTATTTTTACCTGTTTTTGCAGAAATTCTCACCACCTGCGCAAAATCAGGATAAAGTTCCCTGTAAGACAATATATTCTCATCAATCTTTTTAGGTGATGCTTTATCCGTTTTATTAAGCACCATAATTACAGGGGCTGAAACTTTCTTCAAAACATTTTCGACTATCCATTTATCCCCTTTTCCCGCAGGAGTGGATACATCAACCAAAAACAACACAACATCAGAATCAGGAACAGAAACCTTTGCCTCGTCAAGCAAAAATTCACCCAGTTTATTCAACGGCTTATGCATACCCGGAGTATCAACAAATACAATCTGAATATCATCAGTCGTATAAATTCCCTTTATTCTTTTTCGTGTCGTTTGCGCCTTGTTTGTTGCAATAACTATCTTCTGCTCTAATATCTGATTAAGAAGAGTAGATTTTCCAACATTTGGACGTCCTATAATTGCTACAAATCCTGTTTTTGTCATAACTCAATTCTAATATAAAAATTTTCCATTTTCCATTTCCCATTAATAATAAAAATGCCGATCTATTGATACGGCACATACTCACGCTTTTTAATAGTGGAGGAGAAAATAAAGAAAAGAGATTAGATTAGTTACATATTCCATGTACCCGTATATACAAAGTATATAACACAGTGGCAAAAATTTTTGTTACAAAAATTTATAATTTATTAGTATTGAATGATAAGCGAAGAACAAAAAACAACCGTAAAAAATAAAACTTAAATCATAGAACACAGTTATACAAAGTGTTTTACCATAAACATAATTAAACAGCAGATAAAAAAATCACAATAATCTATTCATCATTCTCTATTTACCATTCACTCAAAAACATTAAGACATGTTACAAAAATATATAAAAAAAGGCAATTAGTATATACTCTGCTACTTTATATAAATATAGAATAAATTATGAGGATAATTATATGCCGGGAGCAGTAAGTACAGATTTGAATATTAACAACGGAATAACACCACAACCGCAGGTTGGAGGTGATGTACCTGCTCAAATGCATGAAAACACAACAACTGTTGAATTTACAGGTAATGACGATTATTATGCAGACCTGTTACCTTTTGATAACAGACAATATGATGACTATTCTGATTTTGAAACTCTTGGAGTTATCAAAAATTTCACAGGCACAATGACTGCTTTACAAACACCTGAAGGACAAGAACAATTCCAGAAGAAAATGGAGCATTCTGTTCAGGCAATGATTGACAGAAAAGTTACCTCTGATACTAACTGTAACGTAAGAACTCAATTCAGTCACCTCTTCCCTCCTGAAGATGGCTGGACTTTATCAAATACCCCACAAGGTCTGTTAGCAACTAACCCGTTCGTTGAAACCGGAAATGGCAGACGTGGTTATTCAGGATTACTCACACCTGATATGATTATGGCTCGTCAGGCTCAATATGAGCAAATGACCGGGGTCGCATAAATAAACACTTTAACTATTTATTTTATAACCTCTTTTTGATATTATAAAAAAAAGAGGTTATTTTATGTTTTCCAAAAATAGTATCACTGTTAAGAATATTATTTTCTTAATTATGGTTATTTTGCTTATAAAGTTCTTTTCGCAAATAACACCTATTGCGATGTTATTTTTTGCCGGATACGTACTGGCCTGCTCACTAAACCCTCTTGTTGATAAATTCAGTACAAAAATAAGCCGACCACTGTCCGCAAGTATTGTTATGAG
>JAEEGL010997200.1_pt1 | contig 14797 bp, 11 predicted proteins | sample 9134231 | NCBI WGS metagenome assembly JAEEGL01 (sample SAMN16246548, study PRJNA631951) | gut metagenome | biome: gut microbiome; feature: rumen; material: fiber-attached | host: Bos | place: Iran: Karaj | collected 2018-10 | reverse complement strand
CGAAGCCGGCTACAGGGTGATCGACTGCGACGCCGTATACCATGAGATGATCTCCAGGCCTTCCCGCTGCGTTGCCGAGCTCTCCCGGGAGGAGAACTTCGGCCGCGGCATACTGCTGCCCGACGGATCGGTCGACAGACGGGCTCTGTCGCGCGAGGTCTTCGCCGGCACTCCCGAATCCGAAAAGAAGCTCGGTCTGCTCAACTCGATAACGCACAGACACGTGAGGACCAGCATAAAGCGGCGGCTGTCGCACCCGGGCGGCAACCGGCTCGGATTCGTCATCGACGCTCCACTCCTCTTCCAGGCCGGTGTCGAAGCCGACTGCTGCCTCACCGTGGCCGTCCTTGCATCCGGGAAGATCCGGCTCGAGCGGCTCCGCGAGCGCGACGGCCTCCCAGACTCCGATCTGCTGGCAAGGCTCGGCGCCGCGCCGCCGGACGAATGGTATTCCGGCCTTGCCGACGTCACCGTTGTGAACGACGGCTCGCCGGAGAAGCTCTTCTCCGCCGCCGACGCTATCATGGAAATGACCGGAGAAGGCCGGACACCCGAAGAGATACGGAAGGCGGTGTCGCGATGAACAGCAAGGCGAGCGTGAGGAACAGCATAGCCGTCCTCGTCATAGTGCTGCTGTCGATAGCGGGAGGATTCATTTTCGACCGAGTCGCGAAAGAGGTAAAGAGAGACAGGTATCCGCGGGATTTCGAAACCGAAGTCAGATCGAGCGCCGAGGCGAACGGACTGCCCGAGAACACCGCGTTCGCCTGCATAAAGCTCCGCTCCGACTTCTCTCCCGCCCTGCTCACGGAAGGCGACAGCGGCGACATGATAGGTCTCTTTCAGCTGACCGAATCCGACTATATCAGATATTACGGCGGCGAGCCGGGTTCGTCGGGTCTTCTGTACGAGCCGGCGACGAACATCGAGACGGGCTGCAGGCTCGTGTCGGCGCTGTTCGAGAAATACGCCGGCTGGGACGAGGTCTGGGCCGCGATGTACGCGGGAGAGAGCACGGTCGACGCCTGGCTTTCGTCGGGGCTCTATTCCGACGCCTCGGGAAGGCTGAAGACGGTCCCCGACAGCGACACGGCCGACTATGTGAAGCGGATGAACGAGACACTTGAGAAGTACGAGGAGCTCTACCCTTCGAAATAGCCGCCGGAACGGAACAATTACAGGATTTAAACCTCATAAAAACAGAAAGCGAGAAAAAGATGACACCTGAAGAGATCCGCGGACTCACATACACAAAGAAGTCCGCATACGAGCGCAAGCGCGGCGAGAACTATCTTTCCGACATCGGAGCATACGCCGAAGGATACATGAGGTTCCTCGACGAAGCCAAGACCGAGCGCGAGGCCGTCAGAGAAGCCGTACGGCTGGCCGAGGCCGCCGGCTGGAAAAAATACACCTTCGGAGACAGGATCGAGACCGGAGGAAAATACTACTACAACAACCGCGGGAAGAACCTCTTCCTCTTTGCGGTCGGAAGCCGCCCGCTGACAGAGGGCATCCGGATCTCGGCCGCTCACATCGACTCACCCAGAGTCGACCTCAAGCCGGTCCCGCTGTACGAAGACGGCGGCATGTGCTTCCTCAAGACACACTATTACGGCGGCATAAGAAAATATCAGTGGACGGCGACGCCGCTCGCCCTCCGCGGCAGGATCTCCCGGAAGGACGGGACGTCCGTCGACATCCGTATCGGCGAAGACGGAAGCGGAGACCCCGTCTTTTACATCAACGACCTGCTCCCACACCTCGCCCACAAGGACGACTCGAGGCCGCTCGCCGAGGCGGTACCGGGAGAAAAGCTCAATCTGCTGGCGGGTTCCAGACCGATCCCCGGCGAATCCGACGGCATAAAGCTCAACGTGCTCGGCATACTGAACGAAAAATACGGCATTACCGAAGAGGACTTTCTCTCCGCCGAACTCTGCGCAGTCCCGTCCGGCAAGGCTCGCGACGCCGGCCTCGACCGTTCGATGATCTGCGGCTACGGCCACGACGACAAGGTCTGCGCCTACCCCGCGCTGACCGCCGTATTCGACGCCGCGGACACCTCCGGGCACACGCTCATGTGCATTCTCGCCGACAAGGAGGAGATAGGCAGCGAGGGCACCACCGGCATGCAGTGCGACATCATGCTCGACCTCATAGACGGGATCTGCGCGGCGCGCGGAGCGTCTCCCGCGGCCGTCAGGGCTGCGTCGAAATGCCTCTCGGCCGACGTCTCGGCAGCGTACGACCCCAACTTCTCAGACGTGTTCGAGAAGCGCAACACCCCCATGCTCTCGTGCGGCGTCGTGCTGACCAAGTACACCGGCGCCCGCGGCAAGTCATCTACCAACGACGCCCCGGCGGAATACGTCGGCTGGCTCCGCGGAGCCATGGATGAAGGAGACGTCGTGTGGCAGACAGGCGAGCTCGGCAAGGTCGACGCCGGCGGCGGCGGGACCGTCGCCAAATACATAGCGAAGCACAACATCGAGACGGTCGACCTCGGAGTCCCCGTGATCTCGATGCACGCCCCCTACGAGATAATCTCCAAAGCCGACCTCTACGAGACGATGCTGGCCTTCCGCGCCTTCAACGTCTACGACGGCCCGGCACCCGCCGAAGAATAAATCCAATTGTAAAGAGTGACGACCGACCTATGTTTGACCGCCTGAGTGAAGCCGAGAAAAGATACCGCGAACTTGAGGCAATGCTGGAAGACCCCGGCGTGATGTCGGATATGAACGCATACCTGAAGATCAGAAAAGAATATTCCTCGCTCGAACCGGCGGTCAGCGGTTACAGGGCCTGGCTCGACGCCCGCCGCCGCAGGAAGGAGGCCGAGGAACTGCTGTCGTCGAACGACCGCGAACTCGCCTCCCTCGCGGAGGAGGAGCTCATATCGGCCGGCCGCGACGCCGAAGAGGCCGAGGCACGGCTGCGCGAGCTTCTCGCCCCGTCCGACCCCGACGGCCGGCGCAGCGCGATCCTCGAGATCAGAGCCGCCGCCGGAGGCGAAGAGGCCTGCCTCTTCGCGGCCGACCTCTTCAGGATGTATTCGATGTACGCGGCAAAGGCCGGCTTCCGGATCACGGTCACCTCGGAGAACCGCACCGACCTCGGCGGATACAAGCGGATCGAGGCCGCCGTCGAGGGCGACGGCGTCTACTCGAGGCTGAGATACGAATCGGGGATACACGAGGTCAAGAGAGTCCCCCTCACCGAGGCGCAGGGGCGTATACAGACGTCGACCGCCACCGTGGCCGTCATCCCCGAGGCCGACGAAGTCGACGTGAGCATCGATCCCTCAGACATCGTATTCGACTCGATGAAATCGAGCGGAGCCGGCGGCCAGCACATCAACAAGACCGAATCGGCCGTCAGGCTGACACATATTCCGACCGGCATCGTGATCGAGTGCCAGGAAGAGCGCTCACAGTTCCAGAACAGGGACCGGGCGATGAAGATGCTCCGTGCGAAGCTGTACGAGATCAAAAAGCGCGAACAGCAGGAATCGATCGCCGGTACTCGGAGAACGATGGTGGGCAGCGGAGACCGCAGCGAACGCATCAGAGTCTACCGGTATCAGGAGAACATCGTTCGCGACACGAGGCTGAAGAACATGACTTTCGGGCTCGAGAAGACACTGAACGGCGATATCGGCGAGATGATCGACGCTCTGGCCGCGGCTGACAACGCCGCACGCCTGGCGTCGGGAGAATGAATGACATACGAAACTCAGGCACACATACGATGACAGACACAGGCGAAGAAAGGCATACCCGGGGCCGGGGACAGACAAAAAGGCTGACCGACAGAGAACTGTTCGAGTCCCGGCGCTTTTCCGGAACAGCATATATAACAGTCGACAGGGACAGTTTCACCGACGGCGAACTGCTTATCGCGGCAGAGACGGTAAGATCGGGAGGACTTTGCGTTTTCCCGACCGAGACGGTGTACGGGATAGGCGCCGACGCCACCGACAGCCTGGCCGCGGAAAAGATCTACAGGGCGAAGGGACGGCCTTCGGACAACCCGCTGATCATACACGTATCGTCGCCTTCCGAGACCGAACGGTACGCCGTGACCTGCCCGCTCTACTACAGGCTGGCCTCGCAGTTCATGCCGGGGCCTCTGACCGTCATCATGCCGAGGCGCGGGACGATCCCGAAAACGGTGACCGGCGGGCTCGAGACGGTCGCCGTGCGGTGTCCGTCGCACCCTATCGCGAACGCGCTCATACGCCTCGCGGGAGTGCCGATCGCGGCGCCTTCGGCCAACATATCGGGGCGGCCTTCGGCCACGTCGGCCGAATTCGCACTGCGCGATTTCGCCGGACGCGCCGACGTGATAATCGACGGCGGAGACGCCGACTTCGGACTCGAATCGACGATCGTGAGGATCACGGGAGACGATTCGGTCGAACTGCTCCGTCCCGGGGCCGTCACGCGCGACGCCCTCCTGTGCGTCTGCGGGGAGGTAACGGTATCCCCCGGCGCGGCGGGTGAGCTTCCGGCCGACGAGCGGCCGGTCTGTCCCGGAATGAAGTACCGGCATTACGCGCCGTCGAAGCCGCTCGCGCTCGTGAGAGGCGATATGAAGAGCAGGACCGCGTTCTTTGCCGAACAGGCAAAGCGCGGCGGCATAATCATCTGCTACGACGAACAGCTGCCGCAGATCGGCGGAGAGGCGATCTCTCTCGGATCAGAGAAAGATCTGCTCTCGCAGGGGCACCTGCTGTTCTCCGCCCTGCGCCGGGCCGACACCCTGCCCGGCGACCGGATCTTCGCGAACATGCCTCCGGTCGAAGAAGACGAAGGCGGACTCGGCCTAGCCCTTTACAACCGGCTGATACGCGCGGCCGCACATACCGTCGTGAACGCGGGCCCCGCAGGCAGTGCGCCGGACGGCCCCGGCCGGGCGGCAAACATCCACACCTTAGAATAAACTCCGAAAGAAAGAGATCAAAATAATGCCTAAAGCATCCTCCGGATCGGGAAGATCGAACAAAAGCAGAGAAAAAGACAGGTTGAAGGATATACCGGCACCGCCGGCGCCGGCCACCGATCAGCAGATAACCGAGACCGTAGAGCAGAACTACATGCCCTACGCGATGAGCGTGATAGTCTCGCGCGCGATCCCCGAGATCGACGGGTTCTAGCCGTCTCACCGCAAGCTCCTCTATACGATGCTGAAGATGGGCCTCCTCACGGGACAGCGCACCAAGAGCGCGAACGTCGTCGGTCAGACGATGAAGCTCAACCCGCACGGCGACGCCGCGATATACGACACGATGGTAAGGCTCACCCGCGGCAACGCCGCGCTGCTTCACCCGCTGATCGACTCCAAGGGGTCGTTCGGCAAGCAGTATTCGTCGTCGATGGTCTGCGCGGCATCGAGGTACACCGAGGTCAAGCTCGACAGATTCGCGTCGGAGCTGTTCTCCGGCATCGACAAGAACGCCGTCGATATGGTCGACAACTACGACGGCACGATGAAGGAGCCGGTGCTGCTGCCGACGAGTTTCCCCAACATACTCGTAACACCGAACTTCGGTATCGCCGTCGGCATGGCATCCAAGATCTGCCCCTTCAATCTCGCCGAGGTATGCGACGCCACGACCGCCGTGCTCCGCAACCCGAAGGTGAGCACCGAGAAGCTGCTGGAACTCATGCCCGCACCCGATTTTCCGGGAGGCGGACAGATAATATACGACCACGACACGATGAAATCGGTCTACGAGACCGGAACCGGCCCCGTAAAGATCCGCGCCGTATACAGATACGACAAGTCGCAGAACTGCATCGACATACTCGAGATCCCCTACTCGACCACCATCGAGGCAATAATGGCTCAGCTGACGAAGATGGTCAAGGCAAACCAGCTGCGCGACGTCACAGACTTCCGCGACGAGATCGACAAGGACGGTTTCAAGCTCACCCTCGACCTGCGTCGCGGCACCGACCCCGACGCGCTGATGCTGCGCCTTTTCAAGGAGACGCCGCTCGAGGATTCGTTCGCCTGCAACTTCAACATCCTCATCGACTCGGTCCCGCGCCAGATGGGAGTGCACGAGATCATCACCGAATGGATCGAATTCCGCTCGGGATGTCTGCGGCGCGAACTGGCGTTCGACCTTGCCAGAAAAAAGGAAAAGCTTCACCTGCTGCTTGGCCTCGGAAAGATACTGCTCGACATCGACAAGGCGATTAAGATCATCAGAGGCACCGAGAAGGAGGCGGACGTCGTCCCCAACCTCTGCACCGGATTCTCGATCGACAGGCTCCAGGCGGAATTCATATGCGAGATAAGGCTTCGCAACCTCAACAGAGAGTACATACTCAACAGGATAAATGAGATCGATTCGCTCAGAGCCGAGATCGCCGACATCGAGGAGACTCTGGCCGACAACCTCAAGCTGAAGAAGCTGATCGCGTCGCAGCTGGCCGAGATCAAAAAGAAATACGGCCAGCCGAGGCGCTCGACGGTAGTCGATTCGGGGGAGATCAGCGTGTTCCGCAAGGAGGACGCTGTCGAGAACTACCCCGCGCACTTCTTCTTCACCGCTCACGGATATCTCAAGAAGATCACCGACAAGTCGCTCCGCGGCAACGACACACACACGCTCAAGGACGGCGACTCGATCTTGTGCGAGTTCGACGGAGAGAACATCTCCGAGCTGGCCTTTTTCACCGACATGGGCCAGGTCTACCGGACCCCGGCATCGGTGTTCGACACCTGCAAGGCGTCGGAGCTCGGCGAGTTCGTCCCGGCGAAGCTCGGGATGGCGGACGGCGAAAAGCCGCTCTTCTGCAGGAAGGGGAGCGAATGGGACGGGAGCTCGAACTTCGTATTCATCTTCGAGAACGGCAAGGGCGTGAAGATTCCCGCGTCGGCGTACGCGGTGAAGGGCAACCGCAAAAAGCTCACCGGAGCCTTCTCGACGGTCTCGCCGGCCGTCGACATCTTCGAGGAAAAGAAGCCCTTTGAGATACTCGTAAAAACGGACGACTACCGCGCCGCGGTCTTCTCTTCGGCGCTGATACCGGTAAAGACCACACGGACGTCGCAGGGCGTGCAGCTCATCACTCTGAAGCGCGGAGCGAAGCTCGCCTCCGCATCGCGCGACTTCGGAGACGAACTTGAGAGCTCCAGAGGATACAAAAAAATAAAGCTGCCGGCTTCTCCGACAGCCCTCTGACCCGCCGTGCGGACGGTCCCGAAAGGAAAATCACATGAAAAACAGCAGAAATGAAAGAATATCGGCCGGAATGACGGCCGGCCGCCGCGGACTGATCTTCGCGTCGGCGATGCTCTGCGCACTGGCGCTTTCGACCGCCGTGTTTGCCGCGGTGACCTACGACAGCTCAAAAGACCCGGTCGTCGCCTATTCGGCAATGACCGCGTACGTCGGAGAGCAGCTGGCGGATATCAACTCGCGTCTGGCCTCGGCCGAGGAACGCATAGCCGTGATCGAGGTATCGGGCGGAGGCGGAGGCAGCGGTTCCGGAGGCGGAGGCATATCGAACGAGGGAGCGGCTCAGATACTAAGCCGTCTTTCCGCGCTCGAATCGTCGGTCAGCGCTCTTCAGCAGGAGAACACGTCTCTCCGCTCGGATCTTGACAGGGCAAGGAGCGACCTCGGAGCGCTCGTCGCCGGTCTGCAGTCGGATCTCAACTCGCTCTCATCCGACATCTCCGGGCTGTCAGACGACATCTCCGGCCTGCGTACGTCGCTGAATTCGGCCAAATCCGACATCTCCACGCTGAAAACTGACTTCCGCCAGATCTCCGATATCTCGACGAAGCTCAACACGCTGACATACCGCCTCAACAGTCTTTCTTCCGAAGACGGCGAGATCGGCGCTCTGAAGAAGCAGGCCGAACAGCTTGCCGCCGATTACGGAGCCCTGCTCGAAAAGGCCGGACGTCTCTACGAGGCCGTCCACGTCCCGTACGGAGCGACGGTATTTGCAAAGGACGCCGAGGACAGCATAGTAGTCGTCCTCCGCACCGGCTCGGCCGAGGCAGTCTCGCCCTATACCGAGCTCGGCACCGCGCAGGGACTCAACGACCTGTCGGACGGCGGAGAGCTCTATAACGGAGACAGACTTGAGCTCTTCCACAACGTGCTCGTGCCGCGCGGAGGGACCGACGGCAGGGGCGTGCGCGTCACGAGCATCGGGGGCGCCTACCTTATGATCGGAGGTGACTATACGGTTGTCGAACCCTGATAAAAGAACAAGGAAGTCACGTACCGACAGAAAACAGTTCTTCGTCCGCCTGATCGCCGTCATACTCGCTCTCCTCATGATCGGGAGCGTGGCATATATCGGGCTAACATTCATCCTTCACGGTTACGCGGCAGATTCAGTCCTCTCGGATTACGCCTTCGAGTCGTCGAAGACCGACCGGAACCGGGGATTCTACGTATCCGTCGCGCTCAGATGGGGCTCGTCCGCATCGGCGTCGTACGAGATAACGTCGCAGTACGGATTCGTCTTCGGAGACGCCTTCATAAGCCGGACCGACCGCAGCTTCACACCTCTCTTCTTCACCGACGAGACCGATATCGTCGCGGCCGCGGACGCCAACCTGAAAACGGGATACAAGAGCTGCTCGCTGGCCTCGTCGGTATCCGACACCGACATAGGAGCCTACCACGTCGAGCTGACACTGGCGCCAGGCGCCCAGGGCGGCGACATCTGGGACAGCGCAGCCGAACTCGAGGAGATATACCTCATCGAATACGGCCACGTCTATCCCGCCTACATCGACGGCGTGCGCTGCGTCAGGATCGGAGCCTTCCCGACATACACCGAAGCCTCCTCGGCCGCCGCGGCGATCGCCGCCGGGCTCGACGGATTCTCGGTGTCGGTCGCGTCTCCATCGTCGGGCGGCACCGTCTTCCTCAACGAGGACTACGACAGGATAATTTTCGGTCTTTCGGGCGCCGAGAACCACCTCGGCGGCGTCGCGGCGAGACAGCGCGACGGCGCGGAGCGCTCTTACCTCTGCAATACGCTCAATTCATACCTGTACGACGGCGTATTCTGCTTCCGCAGGAACCAGACGTCGGAATACAACAACCTCACGTTCATAAATCTCGTCGGGATGAAGGAGTACAGCGAAGGCGTGCTCCCGGCCGAGATATTCACCTCATGGCCGCACGAGGCGCTGGGCGCGTTCGCCGTGACAGTCAACTCTTTCGCGATCACAGGTCTCAACAAGCGCTTTTCGGTATACGGCTGCGACTACATCGCGTCGTCCGCCGACGAGAACTACTGCGGGCGCCACGGGGTCAACGACGCCGTCGTGCAGGCCTGCGCCGAGGCGAAAGAGATGGTACTGACCTACGGCAGCGAGGTCGTGGGAGGCGCCTATTCGTCGTCTCAGGGCGGATGTTCCGTCGATACGCAGTATGTCTGGGGCGGGATCACGGGGCCCTACATCTGCTCGCAGCCGACCCCGTGGGAGGACTACTCCACCATCACCCGCGGCCTGTGGTTCAAGGAGGTCTCGCCCACCGAACTCGCAACGCAGCTGAAGAGCTACAATTCGTCACTGGTCTCGGGGACGTCTATCACGGACGTCAGCTACGAGATCACCGGCGACTCGACGTATGTCTATTCGCTGACCGTGACCGACAACAAGGGCAAGAAGTCGACTATCACCAAGACGTCGACGGTGAACGCCGCGATGGGCAGCTACACCTATTCGGCTAACTTCGTCATAGGCAGGAATTCGGTCGAATACACCTACGACAAGGTCCTCGAGACCAAGATCATCGATCTGCGCCAGAACTATTCGGGCAACCTTTCGGTAAAAACGTCGGACGGAGTCGTGAACTCAACGGCGTCGACCTTCAACTTCTTCACTTCGCTGGGCAAAGCCCTGAAGGACAGCTCGAAGTCGCTCTACGTCATGACATCTTCCGGCACCGCGGTCCTCGCTTCCGAGACCGACATACCGGTCACGACATTCCCCGATTCCAACGGATACTACACTTACGTCTCCGACTACGGCGACTTCCTGATCGTCACGCGGCTCCAGCAGATCACCGGAGTCCACAGGGCTTCAAAATCCGGCAGCTACGCGATAGTCGGCAAGGGGTTCGGCCACGGCGTCGGAATGAGCCAGTACGGCGTGTATTTCCTCGCCAAAGCCGGTGCGACATACGACCAGATCCTCACCGCGTACTACCCCGGGACAAAAGTCGAGAACGTATACGACTTCTGGGCCCGCAACTGACAGCTCCGGACAGAAGCCGCTGCCCGTGACGCCCGCCGCCAAGCCGATACGCGGAGATGTGTTTCGGTCCCGGCGGACAGCATTTATATATCGCAAAAACGCCGCGGCGACTGCCGCGGCGTTCCGTTTGCCGGATTTATTCGGTCTTTAGTTTCGGTATGACTTTGAACAGAGTCATGCCGTTCTTCGCACATCCCACGCAGATCGTGTCGTCGACCACCGAGATGTTCTCGGGCTCGATGTTCCCTACGTCGAGCTCGATGACGCCAACGAAATTCCCGTCCCAGTCGTATACAGTGATGACGTTCCTGTTGTACAGCACGAAATAGATGAAGTTTTCGTCGCTCGCGCAGCCCTGGGTGGTATAGCCGTTCGTGGACGGCGTCGAGTTGTGGACGGAGGTGTAATCGCCCATCTTGAGGTCTTCGTTGAGGAAGCGGAAGTTCTGCCCTCCCGAGAGCCCTATGACATATCTGCCCGCCGCCGGCTGGTAGTCGAGACAGTAGATGGTGAACGTGAGCTTCTTCGTCGTGATGAAAGTAAGGTCTTCGGCGTCGATGAACGACACGTAGGTGCGGTTGGGATTGTTGTGAACGACCGCCAGCTGTCCCGTTTCTGGTATGTACGACAGGTCGTTGCAGTGGTTCAGCGAGAGATCTCCGCTCACCTTCACAACCTTTCCGGTCGCCATCTCGACCTTCACTATCCTGTCGATGTTGTCCTTCTCGTTGTTTACGTAGTCGCGTTTGACGAATCCCTGATAGAAATACCGTCCGTCGCTGCAGCCGCCCTGGGGGTAGAAACCGTCCTCGGGGAGCGGGACCGTGAACATTTCGGTGCACACGGATGAGAATGTACCGCCCGCCGACAGAGTCTCGTAAAGCAGCGAGATCTTCTCCGACGTATAGTCGATATCGGACAGCAGACTCGCGTATCCCGTTCCGGCCTCGGCGGTGCCGGCGTCCGCAAGTATCTCGCCGAAGAAGCGGTCGAGGGCTTTTTCAAGAAGCTCGGGCTTCGAAGCGCAGATCACTATCTTGCGGCCGACCGTTCTTATCCTGAAGCATCCGGCCTCAAGTCCTTCGGCGGCGGACGCCGATTCGGGTCTGTTCGTGTCGCCTATGAGGATCTCGCGGGCCTCTGCGTCTGCCGCCTCGCCCGCTTTCAGATAATCGGTACGGATGTCGAGCCTGGAGCCTGTGAGCCCGGCAAATCTCCTGTTGAACTCCACCGCCGCGGCGACGGTCAGTTCGTCCGCCTTTTCGCCTCTGACTACGCTATAGACGCTCTTTCCGTCCTCCATGAGGACCATCGGCAGGCGCGGCGCCGCGGTGACGGCAGCCGTCGACGAATCTTCCGCTCCGGTCGTCACGCCGGGGACTGCGGGACCGCAGCCGGAGAGCAGCACCGACGCGCAGGCGGCGAGCGAGACCCACCTGAACAATGCAGCACGGATCGTTCTGACTTTCATTCCGCTTTTCCTCCCTTCGTCCTTTCGGTGATCACACATTCGCATGGCATGACGGAATCTGAGCGGATGATCTCACCTATACTGTCCGCAGTGATGTGTCCGCTTCGCGGATTCTTCACAGAATCGATGCAGCCCCCGATGTCGGCCTCGACATCGGAGTATTCGAATGAGAGGTCGCACCCGTCCATCGTGCAGCCGGTGAGTTTCAGGCCGCTGCAGTAGCAGAACGGCTGGGTGCCCGAGATCCGGCATCCGATGAGCGTCAGTCCCTCGGAGTACCATCCGAGGTATTCGCCCTTTATGACGGTGTTGCGCACCGTGACGTTCTTCGTGTGCCAGAATGCGTCCTTGGTATCGAGCTCCGAATCGTCAATGACCATGTTCTCGACATACTGGAATGAATACTTGCCCTTCATCCGCAGGCCGCGGACCGATACGTTGCGGCTCTCGAAGAGGAAGTACATCGACTCGACGTACGAGTCCCGGATCCCGACTCCGTCGCAGCGCCATCCGAATTCGTCGGAGACCGCGCTGCACCGTTCGAATGAGACGTTCTTCGATTCGCGAAGGCATTTGACGCCTTCTATGCGGCAGTCTTTGAACGAACCGCCGGACGCGTACCACACCGGCGCCCTGACTCCGGCGTCGAAGGTGCAGTCCTTCACGGAGAATTCCCGGGCGTGCCAGAAGGGATAACGCAGCGAGAACGAGCAGTTCTCGACCTCGACCCCTCTGCTCTCCTTGAGCGCCGATTCGCCGTCCTCGGGGCCTTCGAAGCGGCAGTTCACGACCTTCGCGTCGCGCAGCGCGTACAGTGCCCTCTCGGTCCCGAAGCGCCTGTCTTTTATCGTTCTTTTCTTTTTCGTCAAATTGCTGTTCACTGTTTCTTTTTCGGTGCATGCAGATCACTGTCGCCTTCTTCAGCGGATGATCAGTTCTTGAGGCTGTGTACAGGAGCCGGAATGCGTCCGCCCCTGGATATGAAGCCCTCGGGAGAGAGCCTGTTTACTCTCATCACGGGGGCGCTTCCGAAGAGTCCGCCGAAGTTTATCTCGTCGCCGACCTTCCGGCCAACCGCGGGAATGAGCCTCACGGCGGTCGTCTTGGTGTTTGCCACACCGATCGAGATCTCGTCTGCTATGATGCCGCAGATCGTATACACGTCGGTATCCCCGGGGATGGCTATCATGTCGAGACCGACCGAGCAGACCGCCGTCATCGCCTCGAGCTTTTCGAGCGTCAGCGCTCCCGATTTCGCCGCGGCGATCATTCCGGCGTCCTCAGAGACCGGAATAAAGGCACCTGAGAGCCCTCCGACGTGCGAGGATGCCATTACACCGCCCTTCTTCACGGCGTCGTTGAGGAGCGCGAGAGCAGCCGTGGTGCCGGGGCATCCGCACTGCTCGAGGCCCATGTTCTCAAGTATGACAGCCACCGAGTCGCCGACCGCCGGCGTGGGGGCAAGCGACAGGTCTACAATACCCGACGGCACGCCGAGTCTTGCCGAAGCCTCGGCCGCGACGAGCTGGCCGACCCTGGTGATCTTGAAGGCGGTGCGCTTTACCGTCTCCGCGAGCTCGGTGAGCCCGCAGTTCCCGGCGCGGCGAATCGCCGACGCGACGGTCCCGGGTCCAGATACTCCGACGTTTATCGCAGTCTCGGGCTCGCTTACCCCGTGGAAGGCGCCCGCCATGAAGGGGTTGTCCTCGGGGACGTTAGCGAATACGACGATCTTTGCGCAGCCGAACGAGCCGTCCTCTGCAGTGAGCTCGGCCGTCTTCTTTATGACCTCGCCCATCTTTCTTATCGCGTCGACGTTGATGCCGGCTTTCGTCGATGCCACGTTGACCGAGGAGCACACCTTGCCCGTCTCTGCGAGCGCGCAGGGGATCGATTCGATCAGTGCGTCGTCGCCCTTCGTGCTGCCCTTCTGGACCAGAGCGCCGTATCCTCCTATGAAGTTGATGCCGACGGCGTCGGCGGCTTCGTCGAGCGTGTGAGCGATCTTTATATAGTCGTCGGGAGAAAATCTTCCGCCTATGAGCGACACCGGAGTCACGGCAACCCTGCGGTTGACGATCGGGATGCCGTACTGCTTTTCGATGTCGTTGCAGACCGGGACGAGTCGATCGGCGTTCCTTGCGATCTTGTCGTATATGCGGGAGCACACCGACTTCACGTCGTCGCCGGCGCAGTCGATAAGGGAGATGCCCATCGTGACGGTGCGGATGTCGAGGTTCTCCTCCCTTATCATGTTTATAGTCTCAATGATATCCGAAATGTTGAGCATTTACACAGGCTCCCCGCTCAGATATGGTGCATCGAATTGAAGATGTCCTCGTGCATCGTCGAGATGACGAGTCCGTGCTCTTTCCCGAGCTTCGTCATACGGTCGACGAACTCGCCGAACTCGGTGTTGAGTCCGTCGATGTCGACGAGCATGATCATTGCGAAGTACTCCTTCATGACGCTCTGGGAGATATCGATGATATTAACGCCGGCCTTCGAGCAGTTCTCGGCGACCGAAGCGATGATCCCGACCGAGTCCTTGCCGGTCACAGTTATTACGGCTTTCATTTTGCGGAAATGCGGTTCCTCTCTGTTTTTATATTAGATTATAATTATACTGTATCTGAAGACAATTGTCAATAAAAACAGAATTCGGGAAAATACCGCATCCGGCGAAAAAAGTCTTGACATATCGAAAGCGAAGTGCTATAATATACGGGCATTAAGGAAGTAATGCCAGATTTCCGCCGGTGTGGCGAAACCGGCAGACGCATCGGACTTAAAATCCGCTGATACGAGAGTATCGTACCGGTTCAAATCCGGTCACCGGCACCGATATTACCGCGGAGTGGAGCAGTTGGTAGCTCGTCGGGCTCATAACCCGGAGGCCGTGGGTTCAAGTCCCACCTCCGCAACCATTTAGAGTGGTCATAACGGATTCGAGTTATGACCACTCATTTTTTTGTCTTGAAAAATTCATAATCCTGTGCTATAATCATTTTACAAATCAATACCGGTCATCGGAGGACAGTACGCCGTAGCGTAGGGGATCGTAAAGCGTTTGCT
>JAEEGL017155304.1_pt1 | contig 14798 bp, 10 predicted proteins | sample 9134231 | NCBI WGS metagenome assembly JAEEGL01 (sample SAMN16246548, study PRJNA631951) | gut metagenome | biome: gut microbiome; feature: rumen; material: fiber-attached | host: Bos | place: Iran: Karaj | collected 2018-10 | reverse complement strand
TTCATATCTCCATATTCGAGCTATACCATCTGAATTATCAGTGATGTAATGCTGACAAAACGGATAGATAAGGCTTATGCTTTTATGAAAGCCCAACTCCCATAAGAAATATAACGCCATGCCGATAGCGTGTGGTTTAGTCGAAAGCGGTGAAAGATAGATATTTGTAATATGCTTGTACTTTTTCTGCTTTTCAATATACTCGCTGATGGCTTGTGCAGTAACAAATGGATCGTATGCAGGGGCATAGATATTAGAATCCATATCCTTAAAACATTCCGTTCCAATTGCAGATTCTGCTTCATGTGCTCTGAGAATGTTTTCTTGGAACATACCTGGGCTGATAGCAGGGAAACCAAACAGCAACACTTTCTTCTGGCATCCCTTCTTGTCATTGGCCACATCCACAATACGACTATGATCGTACCCAGCGGCAATTACAAGGAGGTCATTGTCATTTTGAGAAGTATGTACACCAGACATTCCATACATCTGTTTGACTTCGTAGAACAAATCTGAGAATTGTGTGTTTTCTGCACATCTGTATTTTGTCGGCTCTGTATATAATACATCAAAGTTCTTGATATTCAGCATAGCCATACAACGCATCAGAAACATCAGATATGGAATCCTGAAACCGGTAGAATCGATACAGACCGACTTTCCTGACAATTGAAGATTACGCAATTTTTCAACAATAGGATTATAATCCTCATTGGGCTTGATATAGGTAACGTCCTTACCTGACAGATAAAGATCATGACCTTCTTCTTCTGTTGCAAACCATACCTTTTGTGCAGCATCTATATTGTCCGCAGGTTCCTGTACTCTTTGCGAGTTAACATATCCTGATATGAAAACATCATATTTTGGCAACCCACGTAATTCACCTACCTCTTGATAGTTATGCTTGTAAAAATAAGTAAAGTTCATAATTAAAATAAATCAAACATTAACTGGGCTTGTTCTTGTTTACCACCGAATGGGAAATTGTACACTTTCATCTTTCTGTCAACAAAAGCATCGTACTCAGCCTTCTTTTCCAGATTAAATATGCACTCTGCATCTTCTGGGGTAAAGTTGATGGAACCACGCTTGCTCAATGCCAACTCATACTTTGGATACAGAATTTTATTGAGCTGATAGACATGTGTCTTGTTATCAGAATTTATCTGTCTTCTCTCATCCGTTTGCACTATATATGAGTAGCTCAACAAGGCTTCAAATACCATTCTTGCATTCGGAGATAGTTCACCAGCATTAAGTGTAAAGATATTGATGCTACACTGTGGCGGTAGGTCTGCGAACCTCGCTTTACGTAGATAATCACCTAATCGCATAATAGCATCTGTTGCACGTGCCTGTGCAATAGAAGGTATTCTATTCTCTTCAAAGAACCAATCGTATGTACTTTCAATACCTATACGTTGAGATTTTACGGCCAATTTACGTCCTTCTTCAAAAGGAACCTTACCAGTGTTATAATATTGATTATTGAATGCTGCTTTCAGTAGGCATAGAATGGTACGCGGAGTGCCACAAGAAAGCTCTATCAGTTTAGACAAACCATTATATGGTATTTCAACTCGACCTTCTCTTGCTAACGTATCAACCAAGTCCTGTTTGTATTTTTCCAGCTTTGTTGCATGTAAATTATCTCTTGATCCATCAACTGCATAAGACTTTGCAGACTGTGCGATTTTTTTTGATGCATTTACATAGACATCTATTGAACGCTCCTTGTTATCTTTTATGGCACTATACATCAAGAATACATTAGTACGCTCAATGAGAATATCATCCGGATAGGCAATATTGGACATTATCTCTGCGATTACCTTCTTTTGAAGCGGAATCTTGTTCAACTTGGTTTCAAGCGTAGCCATGTATGACCTACTCTGTCTGTCCTTCTTAGAAGCAACCAGCTTTAATATTTCGTTATTGGTCTGCTCTTCAAATAATGACTCCAACCTGAAATCTCGTGGCAAGGAAATTCCACTGTTGCGCAAGCGATTGATAAGGATGTCCGTTACATATTTCGGATAGTATTTGTAGTTACGGAGAAATTCATCAAGTACTACGGCCTCAAACTCAGCTCCATCATGGTTTTCTTCAACTCCTCGAAGGGTCTTAAGGGTTCGCACACCATAGGGACGAGTACCTACCCGGAATGTGCAAGCAACAGGCTTCTCTCGTATCAGAGTTTGAATCAACTGTTGCTGTTCAGCAGAGAAGTTCTCCAATTCATCAATAAGATAAAGTATATACTTATTCTTGAAGAAAGGTATTTTCTCTTTCAGTAATGCTGGTATCCCGTATGTAAGTTTGGCAGTTGTGAGCAACACCTCAACCTGCGGACGTTCTAATCCTAAGAACATGAAATTCTGAACCTGGTAGTCCACTCTTCTTTGCAACTCAATGAAATACTGATTCAACGCTTCATAGGACTTGATGCCTTCTTTCTGTTTAAGGAACATACCCAAAATGCCGCTAACAATCTCTTCTTCGTTGACATCGTTAATTGAACCGTTTTCTCTCAAGTCAATCAGCACATTGACCAGTCTTTCACCAACCCATAGCTCCCAGAAATATGAATGTAGAGTAGACCAAATTTCAGCATCAACACCTTTCCCATTGAATTTATCAGAATTAAACCCACTACACCGGATATAGATGCCTATGAATTTTTCCCTTGCAAGTCCCTCTTGCATAGACGAACATTCGGCTTGGCAGCGGATTTTCTGTAGTTCATAGGAAAAGTACTTCATGACATGGGTCTTGCCGCTACCTTTGCTGCCTACAATAATCATAGGCATCAATGTATCAGGTTTTATCAACCCTTCAAACCCTTGATTGTCATCACCAAGGTCAACCCAATACTTGTATATGTCAGCGTCTGTATAATCGACAGCTTTTGTAATATCAAACGGATTGCTAATCATATCAATAAACCTTATTATAGCGTTTAAAAATTGGATTCCATAATCCTTCAATTTCATCAAACCAGATGATAGGTAGTGTGTTGTCTGGTGTATTGTGATGCATGCTAATTAACAACTGACAATCGCCAAAACCCAATGCACTCTTTCTGGCTTCGAAATCTAGTTGTAAAGGATTCGAATAATATGGCTTTAGGAATTCATACATTAACCTATATCCATGTCTGTAAGCAACATCGCGTGCTATAGTTTTATCGTGAAATCCATCATTGAAATATCTGGAATGATCATTAAAACATTTGTACGTTTCATCCAATTCAATAACAGCCTCTGCATAGTCATAAAGTCCAGAACTTTTTACAACTTCAACACCTTCTGTCATACCAAATAGCATCAAATACGAAATTTTCGCATCAGGTTTCAGCCTCCTAATATCATCCACACATCTACGCACATTGGTATCCGTTGTAGCTTGTTGCCCCGAACCACACAAATCATCAATGAACACAAAACGTCTTGCATCTGAAAAATCACTACGCAAAGAAATAGATCCGTCAGTATGTCTTTGTATCACGTCATCTGTATTCACAAACAATCCTTTGGGAATTCTGTTTTCTTGTCGAAAATAGTATAGCAGATGGACACCACTCTCAGAAGGATTGCCAACTCCCAAAAATCTCGTATGCAACAATTCCTCCAGGAATTTTGATTCGATCAATGATTCTTCAAGTGTATTGCTATTTGCTCTTCTTATCTCCTGAATAATCGGATAGCGATATAAGTCACGATATAATGCTTTCAATAGGTTGCGGATATTAGATGAGCTGAAATACATTAATCTCGATAGTAAATATAGCGCATAATCACGCTCTTGATCAGTATCGAAATTTGTAAGCCACTCATCAATACGAGGTCTAAGGGCCCTGTACTCCCATAATGTCGAGTTCAGAACCTCTATTTGCTTATCGTAGTCGTTATTAGCCATATTTTATTCTTTATTTCTTAAGCACCAACACCCACTCGCAAGAGATGGTGCTGGCAGTTTTATTTCGTTTTGTCATCAAACCGTATGACTTGATGTCATCAATCAGCTTGAATTGAAGCTGCATACCTTTTGTCTGTAGGTAGGTGGTCAGGTAGTCTTGCGTATCGAATGGGCGATTGCAGACGGTGTTGTTGCCAATGACGATGACCATGTAGCCGCCTTTCTTCAACACTCGTACACTCTCGTCTAATGCAAGTTTCATTTCGTTCAGGTAATTACCGACAATGTATGCTCGCTCATTCTTGCCGTCTCGATATAGTGATTCAAGGACTGCATCAGCTTCTGGAATTCCGGTTGTGACTTGCTGGCTAGATTCGGCTTTGTGATAATCCTCACGACCAATATTCGTGTTGTTCAACGAACGTATCTCTTCTGGGAGTTTCTTGCCTAACCAATACAAATTCAGCCACGATGAACGAATATACTTCTGCGCTCCTGCATAAGGAGGTGAAGTCAGAATCATGTCCACACTTTCGTTCGGCAGCAGTTTGCTTCCTCCATAACTCTCTGTCAACCGTCGGGCATCATTGGAGATAACCTCAGTCTTTACCCCTAATTCACGAAAAGGTCGTAACGACTCATTGCGCTTGATGTTAAGTTCACAAATATCTTCGAACTTCTCGTAAACATCAATGCACTCAAGCGTCTTCAACTTGAACTCAGCAGCTTTTTTTCTGTCAGGGCTTTTGCTGAAGCGCTCGGGATTCAGTTTGACAGGAACTGAAATGCTCGGATCTGCAAAACTTACCTTTTTTATTATGTTTGAAAAACACAACATAAAGAATCGGCGTTGATCCTTGAAATGTATTCTGTCAATAGATTCCTCCAGACGAGCTAACTGCTGTATGGTACTTGGAGAAAACCATCTTTCTATTGATTCAATATTTGATGAAGCCTCAGTTTTGCTCCTGCGAGCCCTAGTCATTACCGAGGCCAATGTATGCTGTAGTTTTTCAAAAGGAATGTATGTGGTCTTAACTTGCGCTATGAGTACTGCCAATGGATTAGCGTCAGCACCCATTGCGTTTCTACCAGAGATATTTGACTCCAGCATTACCGTACCAGTACCACAGAACGGATCAAGTACAACTCCATCCTTCGGGCAGAAATAATCCGTCTGAAGGAAGAAATATGGTATGTTGCTTAACAGTTTGGCAGGATATGAATGTATTAAGTGAGTGTAGCGTTCACTCATATTCAATTCCGGAACAAGCTGACGGAAGTTGGTCTGTATAGGCTTTCCTGTCTCTGCGTACCTTGAACAATAACTGTCTATAAGTGTATCTATTTCATCTTTAGTCATAATATACATATATTTAGAAGCAGGAGCAACTTAATTTAACTAATTCTCAAGAATCAGAGTCGCTTTAACTTTTACCTGCTTTTTTGAGCCTCAAACTTTGCCATTATTTTTTCTAGTCCAAAACAGATATAATCCCCTTGACACTCTTTTATTTATCACACATCGAACGATTAATATTGGCCACAGTCAAAAGATTGCGAGAACATCAAGTTCAAGTCCTGTTCATCACACTCTCTGCCAACAAATACACTCGTGTTCCGAGTGTTTGAGGCCAGCGGTCGGCAGGATTATTGTCCAACGCTTTTGCTCGCGCGATGGCCTCTTCTACATGAGCTATCAAGGCTGAAGCATCGTAGGCAGACTCTTGATAGGAGCCCATCTTTTGGCGCAGCCGCAATTTCAAGAATGGATCTGTTCTCCTCGACATGCGACGGTTCTCCATCCATTGTTCCTGTTCTTCGGGTGTCAGCAATGAAGCATCTTCCAAGTGCAATAATAGCCACAGTTCGAAGCACGGATTACTCAGAGCCATGTGCATGGAAACTTCTTGCGTACATTCCGTGGCAACATGAGATAACATGGCATCAGTCCATCGGTCTTTGTCGACGACCAACCATAATTCATCGTCGGCTTCCAAATCATACTGAGCTTTGTATTCATTCAGTTGCTTCAACACATGTTCTGGACTCGAACTGTTCTGTTCGTCCTCACTACGTTCCAAAATATGTACATGCACACGAGGGTTGGTATATTCCTTGGCAAGTGCCTTGAAATATATCCGCTCCGTGTCCTTACCCTCGGAGGCTATTACTATCAGACTAGCGTCGCGGAATGCCTCACGACGTTCGCGCATCAAACTATTCCTGCTTCGCATCGTCCCAATGAATATTATTCAGTTCGCCAAAGAATGGAATCGCTCCATAGCGACCGTTCAAATAACCCTTCTGCACATTCTCCCTTGGCTTGTACTCACAGAGCGAAGACAAATGGCTTTCACCCTTCTTGTCTTTCTCCACAAACCAGACTTCATCCTGACGGATAGGAGCAGTAGAAAGCAGATTTGACTCATGAGTGGTACATACCAACTGCATATTCGAATCAGTTCTGAGCAGACTGTTATACATCTCAAGCAACTTCAACGTCAGCATAGGATGCAGACTTCTGTCCACTTCGTCTATAATATAGACAGCATCGTTGGCACGCATGTCTATAAGCATCGGGATGAAGTCGAACAGACGAGACGTTCCATCGGACTCCTCGAACATTTCGAAGATATAATCCGATTCGCTATCATCCTTTTTGTGGATAGTTTTCAGTTCATACCACTTCAAGTTCATCGACTCATCCTTTTCTGCAAAGATAAAGCGACTCTCATTGTGAATCACGACTCCTGTTTTCTTGTCCTTGCCTTCAAGGCTTTCCTCTATCTTCTGTCGGATTTCGTCAGGAATACCCAATTCTTCGGATTTCGATTCAATACGACGAAGGTCTGAGATGCCTGTACCAAAATAGCTGAGCAGTTCACGCATCACGGTCTTGAACTGGGCATCGTTCACTACTCGGAATGGGAAATCCGTTCTGTGCGTATCTGGGAAGATTATATTGAGATTCTCAAACCACTTGCGTGCCGATTTGATGGTATCGATTCCTTTTCCGTTACGTTTGATATACTCACTTAGGAAAGTGCCTTTTGTAGGTGTGCCATCAATCAAAAACTTCAAGAACTGTCCGTCCTCACCCTTCATAAATTGTGGTGCAATAGTATTCTCCCAACTATCACCATTACGTTTACGCTCAAAAATCATTGCATCAGTACGGCTACCAGTCTTATATAGCCATTCCTCCAACAAGCCGCCCTTTGAGAAGGCAATGCCGTAAGCAAAGAACTGACCATCTGCTTTGAACTCCAGTTCTATGCTCGAACGTTCTTGCGGCTCATCTGTCATCTTGAAGTAGTTATACTTGCGGTTGCTCCAACCATTCAAGGCAAACTCCTTGATGATGGCAAGACACTTTATAATGTTCGACTTTCCCGAAGCATTGGCACCATAAATCAAACCCATGCGAAGCACAGATATGTCATCCCGTTTCTCCGCACGAGAAACTTGCAACGGCAACTGGTCGCTCTTGCTCGCCGTGAACAAGATGCGTGTCTCCTCGTTGAACGAGTATATATTTTCAAATTTTGCAGATATCAACATATGTCTAAACTGAATAGTGATTTATGTTCTTACAAAGGTAAGTACTTTATTGTATATGTCAAATATTATCAAATAGACGGTCATAATCCGACAAAATATACTACAAAATTTGAGCTACTAGTCACAATCTTGCATACTTTCGTAGCAATTAAGAGGCACGCACTTAGCGACGCAACGAAGAAATAAAAAACAATCACATCAAAGTTATTCCAACTATAACCCAAAGTTAATCTGATGGAGGATAATAAAGGGAGAGGTGGTGTATGAATGACTGCCGTTATTACATTGTATCATGCACTCTTGCCACAACAAAACGCACATAGCCAAGGAGCGACATGACCATCGTTACAAAACAATTCATTTTCAGCAAATTAATAAGTATATTTACGTCGAAGAATATGAGGTTACCGATAAAAAAGCGCGTTATAATTGCACCATATTTGCAACATGCATCACTAATCGATTGATTATCAATAGTAGTTTCTTTTGAAGAGGTGAAATAATTCGTATATAAATAATTACACAAGGTCGTTCAACAGACGTTGGACGACCTTTTTTTGTATATTCAAGACTTATTCGTATTGTTGCGACATCAGCACGAAGGGGCGCGATAACTTCAAGCTTGTTGCTTATTGAAGTTATAGGAAACTACGGCTCCTCCGTTTGGACGTAGGCAGTGCCTACACCCGAACTAAAAGCAAGGCTCCTGCCTTGCACATACATTTCGCTCGCACAGATAACACTGATAACGCTGATTGATAGTATTTTGCAGAGTAGGTTCATTGGCTATTTTTTCTTGTAAGGCTGGAGCGAAACGCCGAGCGTAGAACCACTTACTTGACTTTTTCAAGTACAAACTCTCTCTCAAGTTTTTTGTTGTTCGAACGCCACGTGCCTTCCAATTTGTCTGTATTTCGCACCAATCTGCAGAAAAATTCTCCGTTCCACTCCTTGTCTGCTGGTAGTTCGTTCATAGTAAAAGTCACAAATGGTCCAGTTATTTGACTGTATGAATTCTCGCCATAAAACTCCACACGTTTACTATCAGGTTGACCTTCGAACTTACTAAACCCTTTTATTGTCCACTCGTTGGCCTTGATTGTTAACTCAATAACTCTATCGCCAAACTTACCTTTCCAAGTACCACTTATAGCATCGTACCACGCTTTTTTATACTCTTGTGGCAATACTTTCTTTAGCACTCGAACAAGGTCTTGCACTTCTGGAATCTGACAAGGAGACCATTTATCTATTAGGAATTTGATTATGCGGCGGTCGATTTCTTGGCGAGCAGAAGTTCCCCCTTCAAAATATTCACTACCATTTTCTATGTCTTCTATTGCATACCTCCATTGCTTGCCATTGTCAGCCAGAATCATCTGTTTGATTTCGTTTTCGCTTGAATAAATTATTGCCGCCTTGAATAGACTATAAGAATCAGGTGGATATTCACCGAAAGGACATGATTCACAGGTAGTAAACAGTTCTCTCCAATCAACATTAGGAACTATTGGCTTACTAAAATACAATTCAGAGATAATTTTACTGATTTCCTGGCTGTTAGAAGAGTTTCGTCGTTTGTTTAGACTGTCAACCAGCGCATTTACCCCCATGTCATATAAATATATCGCGCCCATATGTGTATGTCTGTCTTTTGCTGATATATTCACATAATGCTCACTAATAATAGTCGTATCTGTCTTATATATTTCTAAAAGTTCATCCACTATAAATGGCATTTCTATATAGCTAACAGATTGTCGCTCAGCATCTACAATGAATGAATTCACTTTTCTATTTTGCGCGAATGCAACGGATGCATATAGTATGTATAATATGACCAATAATTTTTTCATTGTTCAAACGTTTTGGTTATTACGATTTTGTGAGGTATGCTCTTTATGTTCAAATTGGTATTTCGAGACAATATTTCTGTTTCACGTTGTTTCACCCATTCTACTATAGAGATGACAAAGTCTTCTGATTCTGAGGCATTGTTTTGTCTTAACATTTGACCATGGCTATCTTTTTTGAATCTATCATCATATGATAGATTATCAGCAGGTTTCTTAGGCATTGGCAAAATACATCCCCTAGCCCATCCTTTTGCATCATCTTGCCCTTTATGAACTAATATACCCACACGATTATTTGGTATTGCTGATATAATCCTTAATGATTTATTTACATAGTTAGCATTTTTGCTGTATGTAGTTACTTGAAAATTATACGTACCTTCAATTATGCAATAACAATCATATGGCTTACTTGAAGTCTCGGGGCATGCAGTTTTGCACTCCTCGTCTGTTCCTCGAGGAAGTTCTACTGTATAGCCACTGATAGTCCCATCGTCAGTCACTAAAGTACCTGTTGTAGAATGCTCTCCTGTGTTTGTTCGTGTGATGTAGATAACAATTTCATCAGGATTATATGTTCTGTTTATTATATATTCCTTCAGATCCTTCACGCAATCCCAATTGCAAGTTATTTCAAGCGGATATTTATCGCCATCTTTTTTGCCAAAGCCTAACATTACGTTGTTCTTACCTGTCCACTCTCTGATTTCTGGCGATTCATATATGTTATCCTCGTTTATATCAAATGATAAATCTTTAGAATTAATAGATAAAGTTACGTCACTTATCGTCTTGCCATTAGGTAGAGCTATCATTTCGCCATATTTAGATATTTTATCATCCACCTTTCGAGAGAATTTTTTGCCTTTCTGTCCTGCAAATTTCATTGCTCGCACAATTTCTAATATGTAGTCATTACCATCCGATTCGCGTACTATGTGCGGGCACTCATCCAAATCAGATGTCATGAAATGTTCAACCCAATTCATTGCGCCTGTACTACCTGCACACGTATACAATGCATCCGCTACTTCTCCTTTCTCGGCTTTTGTAATGTCATCGTATATGTACAGATTAGGTCATTTCGACTCAATTATTTTATCCGTAGTCATTTGAATTTTATCGGTCGATGAGATATTCTCTTTATTGTTGAAAGAGTAGCATATATCTCTAAGTTCAGTTGTCAAATCATCTTCCTTGAGCGGTTTTAGTATTCCTAACACCCGAAGTCAATACCGACGTTTTGACGATATGCGGCTCGGCAAGTGCACCAATAGGCAAGGCGCTCCGCACTTCGCTCACAGTAAACCACAGCCAAGTGGCATCATCGTTGACCAACTATCGTATTTTGAACATTCGCGCATCAGCCTCGCTCTCGTTCTTGAAATATCACTCTGTGAATTGTAGTCTAACTGCCCTAAATAATACCGCTAACCCAAACTCACGGACACAGTTCTCTGCCAACATAACCTATAGTTTATCGCTCGGCTACACTATAAAACGTCGCGCCAAGACAGAAAATGCAGGTCTGTAGTAACTGAGTAATCAACGATTTGCGGTTAGATTATGTTTCAACTATGTTTTGAATGTGATTTCACTACGTTGCAATTGCGTAATGATTGAGAGATATTGAGTATCGGCTGGGGGGGATGAATACTCTTATATCCAATGCATATTTATTGGAAAGAATATTTCGAATGAAGTGAATGTAGACTATACTGAGAGAAAATGCTAGCCTACTACGAAATTGAACAAGACTCATTGTAAAAAGGCGCCCTCCCAAATGGGTAGACGCCTTTTTATGTCAAATACTAAGTTCGTTATTCAGAGACCGGACGGATGGACAGACCGCTACAACGGTTTGCCTTGCCGTCATCATAGATTTCGAAACGCTCGTGATAGGTATACATATAGTAGGCCAAGTTCGGTTCCGAGCCGTAGAGAGTAGAAGACCAGTAGTAGCACTTGTCCTCTTGGAGAAGGCCGTTGCCTCCCAAAAAGCCAGCGATAGGGAGGAAGATCCATTTGTCCTTATAGCCATCGACAGTCGACACCACCTTATAACCTTCGACGCCATTGAGCTTAGTATACAACCCAACGCATTTACGATGGAGTTCTGCCCACTCGCCAGCAGATGGAATACACCAGTTGCCGCCCACTTGGCAGATTACAAACTTGCCGTTAGCCTTAGCTTTGACCACTGCATTGTCAATCTGCTCGAGCGGATTTATCTCCTCGTTGTATACCTTTTTCAGACCCGTTTGCGCATCCACCATCACGCTGACCATAAGCGCAAAAGCTGCTATAAATATCTTTCTCATCTTTATTTATTATGATTATTTGGGTTCGCGAAGTTACGCAAGACGGTGACAAATATCGAAATGAACGAATTTTATGTTTCACCGAATTGAACAAATTAATACAAACAGTGATTCGGTTCATTAGTGGCGAATGATGACTTCCCTACGAATTAATACAAACAGCGTTTTGACTTAATTCGTGTTCATTCGGTGATATTCTTTTGTAATTATCTCTGTTTCAACGTCGGAAATTTTCATTGAGTCGTGAAAATGATTTTTTGCACACTGCGGAAATCCATTGTTATGATTAAATGGGAGTTTCTGACGCTCAGCAACTCCCAACTCATCGTGAAAATGCATATCTGACGCTCAGCAACTCCCAACTCATCGTAAAAATGCATATCTGACGCTCAGCAACTCCCAACTCATCGTAAAAATGCATATCTGACGCTCAGAAACCCTCATTCAATCGTGAAAACATAGTTTCTGACGCTCAGCAACCCTCGTGCAGCTGCGGAAACGCTTTTGTGAACAATACAAATAAACCGCCACAGAACTACTCGATGACGGCTACTATTCATTTGTGATTGTTTATCGCACGGGGAACGCTAAATAGTTATTCTGTGTCAACGAAGTATACTAATTCACTATTATATGTAAATCCATTGTCTTGTCTATTTATAGTGATAATTTTTATTGGTGAAAGGTCTAAAATCTTTTCTCCATCTTCCTTAGAGCGAAAATACTTTCGCATCTTACTTGTATCTCGACTACGCATTATATCGCATAGCGTACGTAATCCTTTATCGATTTCACAACATAATACACCACTCTGGTAATTATTTGTAAAGCCATATAGGCTATCTCCTATTTGTATTATTTCACAATAACATGCTTCCCATGGAATTAGTTCTATATAAACACATATAGTATCACATTTATTCGCTTCATTTATAGAGTAACAAGAGCGCCGCCATTCATTTATACTACGTGCCCATTTCCTTCCATATTCATTCTTGATTATTTTACTAACAAGAGATTCGAAATCATTCGCTTTGACTTTTTTCTGCGCTATGCTGGTATTGTAACCTAATAGTAGCACAAGCAATAATATATACCTCATATTCAATCTATTCATCAGTGCTTGTCTTGCGAGACTGAAGTCTTAAGTTGTTTGTAAAACCATACGAACCCAACGAGTTCTTTCACCTACTCGGACGCACTCGGTGCGTCCCTACATGCACTCTTCAAAAATGTCGTAAATCCTTAGCCTCATAATGGAATACCGACAAAACCATATTGTCGGCTTCTTCATCGAGTTCAAACCATGGTGAGCTAAAAGGATTCAGAAAATTGCGCATAACGTGCATTTCGCGAGCTGGTGTGTTTCCCTCGACCAATAAAAAGGCCTTCTTTTTAGTTTTGGGATTTTGTGCTACATCGACAACCATAACAGCATGACCATATTTCTTTCCTTTGCGTGCTGGATATACAAAAATGTTGCCTGGCTGCATATCGCTTAATTTGCGTTGCTTGAGTTCACTACAGAGCGAATATGTGTTTGCTACACCATACACACGACGCAGATACTTCTCTAACTCAGTACGCGATTTCCCTCCTTTGTAAGTATGCGTTTTGCCATTTACGTCTTGGAAATGAATATCATTATAACGTCCTGCAACATACATTGCTTCAGCTCTTATACGCATACACACGTCGGCACATTGTTCTGAATTGGACAACAACGGCAAATCGACCACAGCGTAGCATAACGACTGCCAATTAGCGTTACCACCAGTATAGAGTTGTACCTCAGAACCTTTATGTTTTAGTGGCAAGGCTCGTAAGTATGCAACATAATCTTTGTCATTGCCATCAATGCGTTCATAGCCAGTTGGCGTAGGAATGGCGGCTATAGTAGCATAATTATGTGGATTACTTGTATTGTATCCAAACACTATCCATGCAGCAACAGCAGCTACTAACACTGTTATAATTACAAGGGCAAATAGTATTCTTTTGACAATTTTCATTCAGATAATATTTGATAACACAAAGTTATGCCTTTGTAAATCAATAGTAAATACCACTATTTATACTCGCTTGGGGCAATGCCGAATTGCTTTTTGAAGCTGGTGGAGAAGTGCGAGAGTGAACTAAAACCAGTCAGGTCGGCAATTTCGGACATGTTGTAGCGGCCCTCTTTTATTAGTTCGGCGGCACGGTTGAGTTTGTAGCGGCGGAAGAATGCGCTCGGGTTCTCGCCTGTCAAGCCTTTCACTTTGTAGTAGAGTTTGGTGCGCGATATACGCAGCATGTCGGTCATGTGCGACACGTCGAGGTCGGGGTTGTTGAGTTCCTGCTCCATAATCTTGTAGAGCTCTGTCATGAAGGCGTTGTCTTGCGGCGAGAGGGCATCGGCTTCTATGGTGTCGGGCTGCGTGGTGGTGGCGAGAATGTGGCGCACCTTGTCGCGGTTTTGCATTATGCTACTTATGAGCGCTTGCAGATAGGCAGGGTCGAAAGGCTTGGTGACGTAGGCATCGGCGCCCGAGCCCAGACCTTTTATTTGGTCGGTAGTGGTGGTGCGAGCCGTAACGAGAATCACGGGAATGTGGCAGAGCTGCAGGTCGTTCTTTACCTCTTGGCATAGCTCGAAACCATCTTTGCCTTGCATCATTACGTCGCACAAGATGAGGTCGGGGGCCTTCTCGCGTATGCTCTCGAGTGCGCTATCTACATTGAATCGGCCAAGCACGTTGTAGGTAGGCGAAAGCATCGTCTTCACGTAGTGCACTATCTCCACATCATCATCTATAACCATAATAGTACGTTTATTGTCGGCTTGCTGCGGTGTGGCTGGCGTCTCTTCTATAGTATCGATGAGCGGATAGAGCGAGCTTTGCGAAGGTGTGCCCACTTGAGCCTTTTCTGCGTCAGAATATACATTGTCGGCAGCAGGCAGCACGAAGCTGAACATCACACCGTCGGCTGTGTTTTGCACGTTGATGCGTCCGTGATGCAGCGTCACGAGGCGTTGTGCATAATATAGACCTATGCCTGTGCCCCAGTTGAATTGTCCTTGCGATTGTTTATTTATCTGATAATAACGCTCGAAAATGCGTGTTAGTTCGCCTTGCGGAATGCCTACACC
>JAEEGL013980745.1_pt1 | contig 14798 bp, 13 predicted proteins | sample 9134231 | NCBI WGS metagenome assembly JAEEGL01 (sample SAMN16246548, study PRJNA631951) | gut metagenome | biome: gut microbiome; feature: rumen; material: fiber-attached | host: Bos | place: Iran: Karaj | collected 2018-10 | reverse complement strand
GCAAGAAGGTCATCGTCTTCAAGTATAAGCCCAAGAAGAACATCCGCAAGAAGCGCGGCCATCGTCAGCCTTTCACCAAGGTTGAGATCACCGCGATCGGCTGATCCATGATCACCGTAAACGTGACCCGCGAAAACGGAACGCCCGTCGGCTTTACCGTCAGCGGACACGCGAATATGGGTGAGTACGGGGAAGACCTCGTTTGCGCGGCGGTTTCCGCAATCGTGCAGACGGCGATCCTCGGGATCACGGAAGTATGTCACGTTCAGGCAGGCGTTTCGATCGAAGAAGGCCGAACGACCTGCATCCTCAGTAAGGATACGGATCCGGAAGCGATCCGCCGCGCGGGCATCGTGTTTGATACGATGATCGCGGGGTTACGGAGCATTCAGGCGTCGTATCCAAAGACCCTCAAATTTCGGAACAAGGAGGTTTAGATCATGTTTCAGATGAATCTGCAGCTGTTCGCACATAAAAAGGGCGTCGGTTCGTCCCGTAACGGCAGAGACAGCGAATCCAAGCGTCTCGGACCGAAGCGTGCAGACGGTCAGTTCGTCCTCGCAGGCAACATCCTCGTTCGCCAGCGCGGTACGCACTTCCATCCCGGCACCAACGTCGGCATCGGCAAGGATGACACGCTGTTTGCGAAGATCGACGGTATCGTCCGTTTCGAGATCCGCCACGCGGGCAAGAAGACGGTCAGCGTTTACGCCGAAGAGAAGGCCGAAGCATAATGCAGGCTGTCGCTGACGGCGCCGGAACATTTGCGTCGAAGGCATAACCTGATAAATCCATGTATAAAGAAAGAGCATGCGCTCTTTCTTTTTTTCTCGCAGTAAATCAGCCGCGTTTACGCATGGCCGCATACTTCAGAGCAGCTCCCATACGAATAACGCGGCTTCCGACGCCATTTTCAACAGCCAGACAGCGTACGGGATACCGCGTTGTTTTTCATATTGCTTTATGCAGCATGTGTTACAGGTTCGGCATCATTCGGATCATCTGATAGACCAGTTCGATCGAAAAGAGGATGACGAACAGAATGCCGCCGACCGGGATCAATCTGTCGACGGTCCGGTTCTTATACAAGCGGGTATATGAGAAGAGCAGCGTGACCGGCGACATGATCAGCATATATAAGCCTTTGCCGACGCCCACGTTCATTATGACCTGAAACAGAGGTTCAAGCTGATCCTCCGATTCGATGCCCTTGAGCGTGAGCGCAAAGATGATCGGAAGGATAATGAACGTCAGCACGTCCATGACAGCGCCGATGATAAAGATCAGAAAAACCCGAAGCGAGAACTGCAGCGAGTTCCGGTTCGTTTTCAGGTAACGCATATATTCCGTATGCGTAAAGCCGCTTTTGCGGAATCGGCGCTCGCGCTTTTTGATAAAGACCGCAATCGCAAGGAAGATAAAGAACAGGATCGGCGGCTTTGTCGTCAAAAAAGGCCAGACGTAGTACGGCAGAACGATCTCGCCGAGTCCGGCGAGCAGCTTCAATACGACGCTTGCGATCTCGTAAGCGATCGGAAGGACCGCGAGACAGCGGAACAGAATGTGCAACTTTCCCTTAAAGAGCCGCCGCGGCTGATAGGACAGGAAAAACATCAGAAGCGTGCACAGGAACAGATCGATAAAGATGTTGAACGAAAGACAGCCGTACGGTGAGACGATGGACAGGATCTGAAGCACGGCGTCGGTTCCTTCCGCGCGATTCCCGAGCAGAACTTCAAAGATGCCGAACGCGTAATGTTCAAGACTGAAGATGAAGCAAAAGATCAACAGCAGCGCGGAGGCCGCATACGTAATGAGCAGCTGCCGATACCCGTTTTTCGCGTTCAGGATCACCGTGAAATTGGCGAGCATGAACAACGGCAGCGCGAGATTTGAGAAATTGGAAAAGAGCTGACCGAAGTCGTTGACGGCAGGAAGCAGATTCGGGATAAACCTGTATGCGATGAGAAGGATCGACCCGCCTGCGGCGATCGCGCACATCAGCCACGCGAGGATGCGGAGATGCCGATAGGAAAGGGGACCGCGATACTTGATATCGTTCCCGTCAAGCACCTTACGGATCTTCTCATGACGCTTCGGGCGAAACGCCCGGCTGAAACGGGGGGCGGTGAAAGTCGATTCAAGATGCTTGCGGCGGTCCGCCTCGGCGGTTTCTGCGGACACCTTCGCCCGGATCCGGTGCAGGAACCGGGGTCGGCGCATCGGATTCATGTTTTCTTCGGAAGCGACCGACTGCGATTCCGCGTCGGACGAAGGCAGCGTCTCGCAGCTCGTTTCCGGTTCCGTTCCGGATTCCTTTGTAAGGACCTGTTCTTTACGGCGTTTCATAAATGCTCTCCCGCGCATGCTTATCATATTCAGTATAGCATCGCAGACGAAAGAAATCAAACGGAATTCACGGGAACGCGGCGCGGCGGGTCAGCGATGGATATACATCCGCGTGAGGTCCGGCTCGCCGTCGCCCTGCACCATGCAGAGAAAATCCCAGCCGTAGCGCTCGTAGAAGCCTGTATGGTCGGTAACAAGATAAACGGGGGAAACGCCGTGACTGCGGAGATCCTCGACCGCCATAGTTAAAAGAACGCCCGCGATCCCGCGATTTCTGTGGCTTCCCTCGGTATAGACCGCGCACACGTTCGGCGCGAGATCCTTTCGGTCGTGAAAATCGTTTTCGATCACGCCGAGCCCGCCGACGATCCGCTCGCCGTCGAGACACAGATACCAGCCGTATTCCGTTTCGCCGGAAAGATACGCATCCATGCATTCGAGATACGCTTCTTCGGGGACGCCCCATTTCGAGCTGAACCATTGCGCGGCGGTCTGCTCAAGCGCGGGACGCTCGCGCAGTGTGATAAAACGGAGCGCGGGGGAAAGATCGAGACGATAGATCCGATGCGGGGCAATGCCGTCGAAATAAAAGACATAATCCTTCGGCGGTTCGACGGTTTCCAGAAGACGCGCGCCGAGATGCTCGATCGTGCGGATCGAGGCATGATTGTCGAAATCGCAGGAGAAGATCAGATGATCCATGCCGTGCGCTGCCGCAACGGGTTCGAGCATACGGCAGGCATAATAGGCATAATGATGTCCGCGGTACGGCTCGTCGATCTCATAGCCGACGTTTCCGTTATAATATGAATGATAATTATGCCCGAGACGCAGCGAGATAGCGCCGATCGTTTCACCGGTCGCCTTCAGGGCGATGCTCCAGTAATAGAACGGTATGATCTGATCGTCGCCCGCGTCTGTCTCGATCAGATCAAGATCAAGAAGCGGACCGGAGATGTGAAAGAACGACTTGCGGAACGGTGCTTCGGACATAGGGTGCTCCTTTCAGGGATAAAAAAGGGGTTGCAACCGAAATTGCAACCCATGTGGTGGAGCATAGGAGATTCGAACTCCTGACCTCAACATTGCGAACGTTGCGCGCTACCAACTGTGCTAATGCCCCGCGAACAGAAAATATTATACACGCTTTTCCCGAAAATGCAAGTGCTTTTTCAAAATTATTTTACGTACGGGGAAAATATATCTTGCTTTTTCGGGGTGATTGTTGTAAGATAGCAAAGGTGCAGCAAAAACGCCGTGCAGAGATGGCTGAGCTGGTCTAAGGCGCACGACTGGAAATCGTGTATACGGGGAACCGTATCGAGGGTTCGAATCCCTCTCTCTGCGCCACGTCGTCGCGGGCTTCACATAGCTCGCGACGATTTCTTTATTGCAAAAACAAATCATCGCATGCCTCTCCTCATTTCCGCAAAAAGTCACGTTCGGTTCTAGCATAGCATGATTTTATAGTTTATTCATTTGCATTCGCTTCGCCTGCGGGGTACAATATATAAGGGAGGGAAGAGAAATGCAGATCGTTGTATTGGACGGCTATTGCGTGAACCCCGGCGACGTTGACTGGAGTCCGATCAAAGCGCTCGGCACGCTTTCGGTCTACGACCGAACGCACCCGGATATGGTCGCACAGCGGCTCAGAGGCGCGGACGCGGTGTTTGTCAATAAGGTTAAGCTGAACCGCGAGATCCTGCAGAACGCGCGGCAGCTGAAATTTATCGGCGTCCTTGCGACCGGCTATGACGTGATCGACGTTGAAGCGGCAAAAGAACGCGGGATCGTCGTCTGCAACGTGCCGGCTTACAGCACGGAAGCGGTCGCGCAGCACACGATCGCGCTGCTGCTTGCGATCTGTCAGCACGTCGAATACCATGCCTCGCTCGTCCGGCAGGGCGCATGGACCGCCCAGCCCGATTTTTCCTGGTGGGAGATCGCACCGGTCCTTCTGTACGGCAAAACCATCGGCATCATCGGCTGCGGCAGGATCGGAACGCGCGTTGCGCGCATCGCCGAGGCGCTCGGTATGCGGGTGCTCGGCTGCAGCCCGCATGAGAAACAGGGCTTCCCTGGAACGTTCGTTCCCCTCGACGTCCTGTTGAAGGAGTCCGACGTGGTCAGCCTGCACTGCCCGTCGAAGGCGGACACCGTCGGATTGATCCGCAGCGATACCATTGCGGGGATGAAGGACGGGGCGATCCTGATCAATACCGCGCGGGGAAGCCTGATCTCGGAATCCGACGTGCGGGATGCGCTCGTTTCGGGAAAGCTTGCCGCCTACGGCACGGACGTCGCGTCCGAGGAGCCGATCCGGCTTCGCAATCCGCTTCTGACCGCGCCGAACTGTCTCATCACCTCGCACTACGCATGGTCGCCGAAACCGATGCGGCAGAACCTGATCGACGTTTCCGCAAAGAACCTGCGGTCTTTTCTGTACGGGTATCCGCAAAACGTCGTAAGCTGAACGGATCCGACGCGCTCCCGATCGGGAGCGCTTTTTCATTTCTTTTACGGAATTGTCATTTCAATTTTTCATTTGATACTTGCCAAAACGCCGTTTTCGGGGTAAAATACATTTATCTATTCCCGGAGTTGTGTATCATGTTTCTGTGGACCGATTCGACATGGCGAAAATGCCGCGTATCCGAAGACGACGCGGTGCTCGCAGCGCTGTCGGGCGGCGCGGACTCCGTGGCTTTGCTGCTGGAACTTCTGGAACTTCAAAGGAACGGACTGATCGGCGGGATCGCCGCCGCGCACCTGAACCACGGTATCCGCGGACAGGAGGCGGACGAGGATGAAGCGTTCGTACGTTCTCTGTGCGATTCGCTCGGGATCCGGCTGATCGTAAAACGAGTCGACGTTCCCGCATCGGCAAAACGGAGCGGCGTTTCGCTCGAACTTGCCGCGCGGTGCGAACGGTACGCGTTCCTTTCTGAAGCCAAAACAGAAGCCGGCTGCGACGTGATCGCGCTCGGTCATCATCGCGACGATCAGGCGGAAACGGTCCTTCTGCATCTGCTGCGCGGCAGCGGAACGGACGGGCTCGCAGGGATGCGGCTTCGTTCCGGCGATCTGATCCGGCCGCTGCTTCTGACCGACAAAGACGAGATCCTTGCGTTTCTTGCCGAACGCGGACAGCCGTATCGCATCGATTCGACGAATCTCAACGCGGACGCCACGAGAAACCGGATCCGGCTGAACGTGATGCCGGTTTTGGAAACGATCAATCCGCAGGCGCGAAAGGCGCTTTCCGACGCGGCTTTCCGCATCGCGGAAGACGCGGACTATCTCGGATCGCTTGCGGATGAAGCGTTCACTGCTGTCGGGTATGACCGCAAGAAACTTGCGGCGCTTCCGCGGCCGGTGCGGCTGCGCGTTCTGAAGCGAATGCTTCCGTACGACGACTGTACGAGCGCCGATCTTCTGCGGCTGGAATCGCTTCTTTCGGGACAGACGGGAGATCGCGCAACGCTGAAGAACGGCGTCGTCGCGTGGCTGGACGCTTCCGGACTCCGATTCGACCGGATCGGTTCCGAACCGTTTCGGATCCCGCTGGGAGAGGAAGAGACGTACCGGCTTCCGAACGGCACGCTGACGGTCCGCACCGTCGAAAAGCCCGTTCTGCCCTGCGGCGGATGCGATGCGTATATCGACGCGGACCGGATTGCGGGAGACGTGTTCGTCCGCTCGCCGCTTCCCGGAGACCGGTTCACGCCGTTCGGCATGCGGGGGAGCCGGCTATTAAGCGATTATCTGACCGACAGAAAGATTCCGCGTTTTGAGCGGAACGTGCCGCTGATCTGCGACGAAGAGGGGATCCTATTCGTTGCGGGACATACGATCGACAACCGTGTGCGCATCGACGCGTCGACAGCGCATATTCGACACTATCATTATGAGGAGGATTGACTATGTGGGGAAAAACGTTCATGGCGCAGGACATTGAAGAAGTCCTGCTTTCCGAGGAACAGATCAGGAAACGCGTACAGGAACTCGGGGATCAGATCTCCAAGGATTACGACGGCCAGGAGATCATCGTTCTTTGCGTCCTGAAGGGTGCGAGCATCTTCTTTGCCGATCTGTGCAGAGCAATCAGCGTGCATCTCAAAATGGACTTCATGGCGATCTCCAGCTACGGCGACGCGCAGAAAACGAGCGGGATCGTACGCATCACGAAGGACATGGATTCCAGCATCACCGGCAAGCACGTTCTGATCGCGGAGGACATTATGGACAGCGGTCTGACGCTTTCCTATCTGACGCGCATGCTGAACGAACGGCAGCCGGCGTCGATCCGCTCCTGCTGCTTCCTTGACAAGCCCGAACGCCGCGAATGCGAGATCACGCCGGACTACTGCGGCTTTGTGATCCCGAACAAATTCGTCGTCGGTTACGGCCTCGATTACAAACAGAAATATCGCAACCTGCCGTATATCGGCATCTTAAAACCCGAGATCTACAGCTGATCTTTGGGATACGGGCAAAACCCGTGAACGGAGGAAACATTGGAATTTAACCCGAACAACAGATCAAACAATCCGAACGATCCGAACCAGAGACGCGGTTTCGACCCGAGAAAACTCGTCACACTGCTCGTCTGGGGTCTGATTATCGTGCTCCTGTTTTTCATGGTCACGAACGGATGCTCCGGTCAGAAGGCGAACGAGATCAACTTGTCGGAATTCAAAAAACTGTATAACGAAGGCAAGATCAAAGCCGTTTACGAAGTTCTGGAATCCGATACGTTCTACGGCCTGCTGACGAGCAGCGAAGCGGACGCGAAGAATCTCCCTTCCAAGGCGGATTTCGTTCTGTATCAGAATGACGAGCAGTTCCACCGCGACGTGCGGACGATCGTTTCGCAGAAGACCGGCGTCGATCCCGAGAAGATCACGACGGGCGACTACGGCTTCGTTTACAACAGCGGTCTTCCGGAGGGAACGTCCATCTGGCTCATCCTGCTGCAGTACCTTCCGCTTGTCATTTTGATGGTCGTAATGATGGTATTCATCTACCGTCAGCAGGGCGGCGGAAGACAGATGATGAATTTCTCAAAGTCCCGCGCGAGACTGAGCGATCCCTCCAAGGAGAAGATCACGTTCAAGGACGTCGCAGGACTCGTTGAGGAAAAGGAAGAACTGAAGGAGGTCGTCGACTTCCTGCGCGATCACAGACGCTTCACCGAAAACGGCGCGCGCATCCCGAAGGGCGTTCTGCTCGTCGGACCTCCGGGCACCGGTAAAACGCTTATGGCGAAGGCTGTCGCAGGGGAGGCCGGCGTGCCGTTCTTTTCGATCTCCGGCTCCGACTTCGTAGAAATGTTCGTCGGCGTCGGCGCATCGCGCGTCCGCGATCTGTTCGACACGGCAAAACGCAGCGCGCCCGCCGTCGTCTTCATCGATGAGATCGATGCGGTCGGCCGTCAGCGCGGAGCGGGTCTCGGCGGCGGTCACGACGAACGCGAGCAGACGCTGAATCAGCTGCTCGTCGAGATGGACGGCTTCCAGGCAAACGAGGGCATCATCGTGCTCGCGGCAACGAACCGCGCCGATATCCTCGATCCCGCGCTGCTCAGACCGGGCCGTTTCGACCGCCGCATCACCGTCGGCTATCCGGACGTCAAGGGCAGAGAAGAGATCCTGCTCGTGCATGCGCGGAACAAGCATTTTGCCAAGGACGTCAGCCTCAAGACGCTCGCGCGGCGCACGCCGTATTTCACGGGCGCCGATCTTGAGAACATCCTGAACGAGGCGGCGATCCTCTGCACGCGCGACAAGCGGAAAGAGATCACGCAGGCGGATCTGGAAGAAGCGGTCACACGCGTTCAGATGGGTCCCGAAAAGAAGAGCCGCGTCGTTACCGAAAAGGACAAGCGGATCACCGCCTATCACGAATGCGGTCACGCGATCCTTGCGCACGAGCTTGAAAACTGCGACGATCTTCACGAGGTTTCCATCATTTCCCGCGGATGGGCCGCCGGCTACACGATGGTGCTTCCGAAAGAGGATATCCATCACACGCTGAAATCGCACATGCTCGACGACATCTGCATGGGAATGGGCGGCCGTGTCGCCGAGAAGCTCGTGTTTACCGACGTTTCGACCGGCGCGATTCAGGACCTGAAGCAGGCCACGCAGACCGCGCGCAAGATGGTCGAAGAATACGGCATGTCCGACGCGGTCGGTCCCGTGTTCCTCGGCGGTGATACCGAGGTCTTCATCGCGAAGGATTGGGGACACGCCAAGAACTATTCCGAGGCGCTTTCCGCCAAAATCGACGCCGAGATCCGGCGGATCCTGGAAGGACAGTTCGAGCGCGCGGAACAGATCCTGACCGAGCATCGCGACGGTCTCGACCGCTGTGCCGCAATGCTGCTGAAGTACGAACGTGTGACGGGCGACCAGTTCGTCGCCGTATATGACGGAGAGGACATGGACGCAGTCATGAATCCGGACGCTTCCGCCGAACCGGAAGACGCGAAGGAAGAACACAGTGAAGATCCCGGAACGGTCGTTCCGCCGTGCCCGGGAGAAGAAAAAGACGATTGAGGACAGTTTGATCCATGACGGAAAACCGGTTTGATCTTCATATCCACAGCATCATTTCCGACGGCACCGTACAGCCGTCGGAGCTCGTGACGACTGCGGCCGGATCGAACCTGAAACTCATCGCTTTGACCGATCACGACAGCATTCTCGGCGTAAAGGAAGCCGTCGAAACGGGACGCAAGGTCGGGCTGCCGGTCTTGCCCGCAGTTGAAATGGATAACGAATGGCGCCATGAGCTGCATATCATCGGGCTTGACGTGGATCCGGACAATCCGACGCTCGTTCGCGCGCTGGAGATTGCCAGAGACCGAAGAGAACGCAGGAACAAGATCATCTACCGCAACCTCAAGGAAGCGGGGTACGACGTGCAGCCGCTTGTACAGCGGCCCGAGTCGATGACGACCAAGCTCCATATCGCGCACGCGCTGATCAAAGCCGGTTATGCGGTCGACGTTCGTGATGCGTTCTCGAAATATCTCCGCCCCGGACGGCCCGGCTACTATACGGAGCCGCGGTTCACGCCGCAGCAGGTGATCGACATCATCCATATCGCGGACGGGCTTCCGATCCTCGCGCATCCGTGTCATATCCGCGACAATCCGCACGGGCTGATCCGGGAGCTGTACGATATGGGACTGATGGGACTCGAAGCCTATTATCCGAGTTCCACGCCGCGGCAGACGGAAATGTACGTTTCCATCGCGCGGCAGTATCAGATGCTCGTCACCTGCGGCAGCGATTTTCACGGCGACAATCGCCCCGGCGTGCTGATCGGATGCGCCTGGAGAAACGTTCCCGTCCTGGAAAAAACGTACGAAACGCTCGTTCGTCGAATGAACTCCTGAATTTCAGGATCCCGCCCCGGTTCGTCCGGGGCTTTTTTATCTTCGCGGCGGAAAACTATTTTTCGGTCGGGGGTTGCAAACGGACGTTTCATCGGATATAATACATGCGATATAGTTTGTCGTGGAGGGAAACATGAACGATCGAATTTTACGGCTCCGCAATGCTATGCGCGAGCACGGGCTCGATGCGGTCATTCTGAAATCGGTGACCGCGATCCGCTACTTTTCCGGGTTTACGAGCGAGGATGCAAGCGTTGTCGTAACGGAAGACAGAAGCGTGCTTTTGACCGATTTCCGTTATACGATCCAGGCGAAGGCACAGTCGGGCGACTGCTGCGAGATCATGGAAGTCGCCGGCGCGGCGCATAACGAAGCGATCAAAAAGATCCTTGCAGACGGGAACGTCCGCAAGATGGGCTTTGAAGAGGATTACGTCAGCTTTGCGGCGTATCAGGTTTATGAATCGTTCGGCGCGGAACTCGTTCCGTTCGCTAAGCAGCTGCATCATCTGCGCATCGTGAAGTCGCAGGAAGAGATCGATTCTCTGCAGAAGGCGCAGGCGATCGCGGACGCCGCCTTTGAAGAGCTTCTGAAGACGATCCATCCCGGCATGACGGAACGCCGTGTTGCCGCAGAGCTCGAATACATCTGCGCAAAGCTCGGCAGCGAAGGCCCTTCGTTCGACACGATCGTCGGATCCGGCCCGAACGGAGCAATGTGCCACGCGGTTCCCGGCGACCGGAAACTGCAGGAAGGCGACCTCGTCGTTCTCGACTACGGCTGTCTCTATAACGGGTATCACTCCGACATGACGCGTACGTTCGCCGTCGGAAAGGTCGATCCGTTTGCCGAAGAAATCTACAACATCGTTCGCGAAGCGCAGCAGCGCGCGCTTGACGCGCTGAAACCCGGCATCACCGGCAAGGAACTTGATGCGATCGCGCGCGATTACATCAAAGAAAAGGGCTACGGCGAATGCTTCGGTCATTCGCTCGGTCACGGATTCGGCCTTTTGATCCACGAAGCGCCGTCCGCTTCCGTTCTCGGAGAGACCGTGTTTGAAGAGGGCATGACGATCACCGTCGAGCCCGGTATCTACATTGAAGATAAGTTCGGTGTGCGCATCGAAGACTGCTGCGTCGTCACAAAGGACGGAAAACTCGATCTCGTCCGCTCGACCAAAGAACTGATGCATATCAACTGATCTATCATACGACAGAATACAATTGGGAGGATAAGTACTTATGATTATGGCAGGCGATTTCCGCAAGGGCGTGACGGTTGAAATTGACGGCGTTGTGTGGTCGATCTCCGATTTCCAGCACGTAAAACCCGGCAAAGGAGCGGCGTTCGTACGCACCAAGCTCAAGAACGTCATGACCGGGGCGGTTCTCGATCGTACGTTCAGCCCGACGGACAAATATCCGCTGGCGCACATCGAAACGAAGGACATGGAATACCTGTATTCCGACGGCGAACTGTATTACTTCATGGACGTCGAAACCTACGAGCAGATCCCGCTGAACTTTGAACAGGTCGAAGACGCGATCGATTTCATCAAGGAAAACGATCAGGTCAAGATGCGTTTCTACAAGGGCAGCGCGTTCTCCGTCGAAGCGCCCAATTTCGTCGAACTGAAAGTCACGCAGACGGAGCCCGGCTTTAAGGGCGATACCGCGACCGGAACGACCAAGCCGGCCGTTCTGGAGACCGGATACCATATCGCAGTCCCGCTGTTTGTCAACGAAGGCGATACGATCCGTATCGATACGAGAACCGGCGAATACATGTCCCGCGTATAACATTCTAACTTTACGGAGGTGCAGCATGAGCAGAATTTCTGAGAAAGTCGCATATCTCGACGGTCTGATGGAAGGCCTCAGCATTCAGGACGACAAATACGCAAAGGTGTTTTCGGCGATCGTCGACGCGCTCGATCTGATCGCGGAGGAAATGGCGGATCACGAGGATACGCTCGCGGATCTGGACGACAGCGTGGAAGAGATCTTTGAGAATCTCGATGAATACGATGATTTCCTGTACGGCGATGAAGAGGATGACGATGAGGACGAGGAATTTGACGACGACGACTTTTTCGAGATCGTCTGCCCGAACTGCGGGGAAACCATCTATTTCGATCAGGACATGCTTGACCGCCCCGACGGTCTGATCTGCCCGAACTGCAACGAGCCGATCGAACTGCATATTCCGGACGCGAAGCCGGAAGACTGATCCCCGGTGAACATGAAGAGGAGCGGATTCGCTCCTCTTTTTGCATATATTTACATTCTATTCTTATTCTGATTCGCCGGATCATGCGATTTCTCTTTACATTTTTCGCGCTTCGGGGTAAAATACTGTTGGAAACGGTATGAATACTTACCGTCGGCATTCAAAAAATATACGGAGATCAAATGGTAGAAACAGCAAGAAAAATCTGCAGACGACTGCACGCATATCTGGACATGGACCGCTATGCCGGAACGGTTTACGCGGTGTATCCCGACGTTGTCTATTGCAGCACGTCCGTCGGGATGGTCTCCATCCTGACCAACGCGCGCTGCCTGATGCCGTTCTCGATCGTCGTGAACTCAACGAAGCCGCTTACGCGCTATGAGATCGCGGAAGGACAGGAGGTTCTTCTCGGAAACGAAAAGATCGAGATCCCCGCGTGCGAATTCACCGTCGACCTGTCCCTTGCGACGGATTACGAGCTTTCGCTCGGCTCCGTGCAGGCGGTTTTTTTGCCCGTTGATCTGGATATCCGGATGCGTCACGTCCTGCGCGCGATCGAAACGAACGCCGTCGAAGACGATCTTTCCGCGCTTGCGGCGGACGGAAAACGAAACGCTTTCTGTGAAACGATTGCGCCGCATCTCGACCGCCTGCACGCCGCGTTCCGGGAGCAGATCACCGCGGAATGCAGGGAAGTCGGCGCTTCGATTTCCGGCGTCGGGCTCGGGATCACGCCGGCCTCCGATCTTTTCCTTTGCGGATATCTCGCAGGGTACGCCGCGCTGAGCGTCGCGCTCGGCAGAAGCCGGGACCGCGTTCTGGAACTCACACGGGAAACGGCGGGCGGCGCTGCCGCGCACACGAACGAACTCGGCGCCGCGCTGCTGCTGCAAAGCGGCGAAGGGCTCGTATCCGAGGACCTGTTCCAGCTCCTCTGCAACCTGTTCTCCGATGCGAATTATGCTGCGATCGTTGCCAACGCGAACAAGATCGCATCCGAAACCGATCGGGGCGGCACGGATCTGCTGATCGGCGTCTGGCTTTCGATCGTGCACCAGTACGGCGGGAAACCGCTTGAATAAACCGATACACGGAACAACGGTTCGCCGTTGTTCTTTTTCTTTTCTTGCAAATTCTGTTTCCGGCGTATACAATGGGTTTATCAAGGATAAGGAGGAACGTATGGAATCCGTAAAGATCAATGATTTTTTGCAGTATCGGTTCCTGTCGAACGTTCGGTATTCGCCGGACGGAAGGCGCGCCGCGTTCGTCGTTTCGAACTGCAACGAGGACGAAAACTGTTATGAAAGCCGCCTGTGGCTTTACGACGGTTCGCTGAAGCAGTTGACCGATCTCGGAAAAGAGATGCGCTATACCTGGGAGGACGCCGATACGATCCTGTTTCCTGCGGTCCGTTCCGCCTCGGAAAAGAAACGCGCGGAAGCGAAAGAGCAGTTTACGAGCTATTACAGGCTGTCGCTCTCCGGCGGCGAGGCGCTGCATGCGTTCACGCTTCCGTTCTCCGCAAGCTGGATCCGAAAACTGCCGAACGGCTCCTTTGCCGTGCTCGGATCGATCGACGCGAACGTGCCGGACTACTATTGCATGAGCAAGGAAGACCGCGAAAAGGTGCAGAAGCAATACGCGGACGATGCGGATTACGAGGTCTTTGACGAACTGCCGTACTGGTTCAACGGTGGCGGGATCATCAATAAATCGCGCACGGCGCTGTTTCTCGTCTCGCCCGACGCAAAGGAGATCCGGCGTGTTACCGAACCGGACTTCTCGGTCGATTCCGTCGAGACGATCGGCGATCTCGTGTATTATCTCGGCGATTCCTACACTGTGCGCCGCGATCTGACACATCCGAAACTGTACGCGGCGGACGGAAACACCGGGGAGAGCCGTCTTCTGAAAGCCTATGAAGGACTGTATGCCGATCGGATCAAGGCGGTCAGCGAAACGCTCCTTCTGACGGCGACGGAGGGCAAGGATATCGGCCTCAATGAGAACGTCGACTTCTATACCGTCGACCGAGAAACCGGCGAACTGTCCATGCTGTACGAGAACACCGAGAGCCTTTGGAACTCGGTCGGGAGCGACGCGCGTTACGGCGGAGGCGAAACGATGCACGCCGCAAATGGGCGGCTGTATTACGTCACCACGCGCTTTGACAGCTCGCATTTGTACGCTTTGGACCTTCAGGGGAACAATTTCCCGATCGCGGAGGAAACCGGCTCCATCGATTGCTGCGCGATCCATCCGGACAACGAGATTGCGTTGTTCGTCGCGCTGTACGAAGGCAATCTGCAGGAGCTGTATGCAAAGAACCTGAAAACCGGCGAACTCAAAAAGCTCTCGCATTTCAACGACGATGCGCTGAAGGACAAATACGTTGCCGTGTGCGAGCCTCTTTCGGTCGAGAGCGAAGGATGGAAGATCGACGGCTGGGTGCTGAAGCCCAAAGATTACGATCCCGCGAAGAAATACCCCGCGGTGTTCGATATCCACGGCGGACCGAAGACGGTCTACGGCACGGTGTTTTATCACGAGATGCAGGTGTGGGCCGGCATGGGCTATTTCGTGTTCTTCTGCAACCCGAAGGGCTCGGACGGCAGGGGAGACGCGTTTGCGGACATCATGGGCCACTACGGGGAAACCGACTATAAAAACCTCATGGACTTTGCGGACGAGGTTTTGCGCCGCTATCCCGCGATCGATCCGAACCGCGTCTGCGAAACGGGCGGCAGCTACGGCGGCTTTATGACGAACTGGATCATCGGGCACACCGACCGGTTCTGCGCCT
>JAEEGL013963563.1_pt1 | contig 14798 bp, 7 predicted proteins | sample 9134231 | NCBI WGS metagenome assembly JAEEGL01 (sample SAMN16246548, study PRJNA631951) | gut metagenome | biome: gut microbiome; feature: rumen; material: fiber-attached | host: Bos | place: Iran: Karaj | collected 2018-10 | reverse complement strand
TTCACCTTTTATCCTTCACCTTTAACCCTTCATCCTCCTATTTGATGTCCCTCCGTATCATTCCAGAGACGAGGAAGGTTGCCACTGTGCAGACGCATACCCACACGAAGAACTGCTGGAAGCCCCACAGGTCGGCGAGCTTGCCGGCAAACATGCCCGGAATCATCATGCCCAAGGCTTGGAACGCCGTGCAGAAGGCAAAGACGGAGGTGGAGCGTTCCCCACGTGAGAAATAGACAAGGAACAGCATGTAGGCCGTGAAGCCGAAGCCGTAGCCCAGTTGTTCGATGAACACACAGGCATTGATAATCCACAGGTCAGAGGGCTGTGCGTAGGCCAGATAGACATAGACGAGGTCGGGCAGCGAGATGGCCATGACCATCGGCCACAGCCAACGGCGAAGCCCATGCTTCGATACCACCCACCCGCCGATGATGCCTCCGGCCAACAAGCCGATGACGCCCAGGGTGCCGTAGGCAAAGCCCACAGTGGCGGTGCCCAGTGCCAGACCGCCTTCCTCTATGGTGCGTAGCATGAAGGGCTGTGCCATCTTTGCCAGCTGCGCCTCGGGCAGGCGGAACAGGAGCATGAAGAGCAAAGCCGCCCACACATGAGGTTTGGAAAAAAATGCCTTGAGCGTTTCGATGAAGGGCTGAAGAAGTGAAGCATGAAGTGTGGAGCTTGAAGAATAAGACTCGCTTTCTCCCGCTGACAGGGTCTCTGCATGGTTTCTTAATTCTTCGTTCTTAGTTTCGGTTTCTTCCACGCGGGGAAGAAACTTGAAGTGCCATCCTGCCAGCCCGACCATGATGGCCCCCATCAGCAACATCGTGATGCTCCATGCCAAGGACACGCCGTAGCGACTCTCCAACCAACCGGCCACCATGACGAGGATGCCCTGGCAGAAGATGCTGCCTATGCGATAGAATGTGCTGCGGATGCCCACGTACAGGGCTTGGTCCTCCTGACTGAGCGAAAGGGTGCAGAACGCGTCGGAGGCAATGTCGTGGGTGGCCGACATGAAGGCAATGAGCCAGAAGAACGACAGCGACAGGCGCAGCCACATAGCCATGGGCAACGTCAGGGCTACACCCGCCAGCGAGGCGCCCACGAGCACCTGCATCGAGAGTATCCACCAGCGCTTCGTGCGCCATTGGTCGATGAGGGGGCTCCACAGGGGCTTGATGACCCACGGCAGGTAGAGCCAGCTGGTGTATAGGGCCAGTTCGGTGTTCGACAGGCCGAGGTTGGTGTACATAATCACGCTGAGCGTCATCACGGCCATATAGGGCAGTGCCTCAGCAAAGTATAGTGTCGGAATCCAAGTGTAGGGTTTCATTTTATGGGGAAATGTAAATTAAGAATTAAGAATTAAGAAATAAGAAATAAGAATTATGGGTTCAGTCTTTCAGTCTTTCGAATTATCAGTTCTTCAATCTTTCAACTTTCATTCTATAAAGGTAGGCCCAGGCCACGGGAGCCGTCAGTACGTCGATAAGGAAGAAGGTGCGGAAACCAAGCAGCTCGACCAGATAACCGGACAAGACCATGGCAGGGAGCATGACGGTGGCGACGAGGGGGATGTAGAAGTAGTTGATGGTGTTGCGGTAGCGTTCGCCACTGATATAGTGGACGAAGGACATGATGGCGTTGAGCCCGAAGCCAAAAAGAAACTGTGCGGTGAAGGTAGCCACACACAGCATCATCAACGACTTCGGAGGGCAATAGGTCATCAGCAGATAGATGATGGGGGAGAGGGTGAGGAGGAAGAGCCTTGCGTCCTGAGTCTCGAGTTCAGGGCTGTGGGGCTTCGCCTGTTCGGCGTTATTGCTATGTGCTGCCATTTCAGAGCTTTTTACGCTATACTTGGCACTGAGTCTCCTTCCTAAGAGCAGCCCGATGCTGAAGGCGATGACGCCCACCGTGCCCTGTGCAAAGCCCACTTCCTGAATGGTGCAGCCGAGCCCGCCGTCGGACTTATGTGCGAGCAGGAAAAGCACCCGGCTGTAGAACATCAGGCTCTGGGGCAGTAGCAGCAGGAACAAGCCCACGACCACCGACAGCCAATAGGGTTTGCGGCGAATACGGTCGATGACACGCATCTCCTGCCGGACGGCATCGATGGCGGTTCCGTGTTGACGCTGGTCGCCCACGTTCGTACGGCGCAGGGTGAACAGATGGTAAACGGCAAACAGGAGCATGATGCCGGCCATCAGGTAGCAACCTTCTGTCCATGAACGCGGTATGCGCCGATAGAAGACCTGCAGGGCTCCCACGAACATGATGAGCAATCCGTAAGTAAGCACCACGGCGGCCTGCGAGAAGAGAATCTTGGGGCCGTTGTAGTAGTACTGCTCGCGCGGTCGGAGCATTCGCTCGTAGTACATCCGTGCCGCCAGTTCGTGCCAGGCCGTCAGCAGGGACAGGACGAACAATCCCGTAAAGAGCCAGAAATTCTGTCTCGTATAGCGCAGGAAGGCAAAAGCAATGACCATCAGGGTGGCAACTATGGCCAGTTCGAGCCATTGCAGTTGGTTGCAGAAACGTCCCATCGAGCGCACTTGCTTGCGCAGGAAGGACTTCAGTACCCAAGGCAAAAAGAGAAGCCCGCAATAGCACGTTGCTAATGCAGGCTTAGTATCAATTTGCAGGAACATGAGCACGGCCACGTATGTGACGATGCTCGCTGGTATCTCCTCTGCGGCGAAGAGGCTCGGAACCCATTGCCAAGGAGACTTCTGCATTTTAGTAAGATCTTGCGATGAGTACACGAGCCACGCTGGGCTTTCCGCTTACCATATCGATGCCAGGCGTCTGTTCGTAGCCGTAGGGGATGCAGCGGATGGTGGCCTGTGTGTCCTCCTTTATCTTGGCTTCCGTCTCGGCTGTGCCGTCCCAGTGACAGAGGAAGAAACCGCCGTCCTTCACGCGCGACTTGAAATCCTCGTAGTCCTCGCACTCGTAGATACGGGCGTCGCGGTAGGCGCGTGCCTTGTTGTAGATGTTCTGCTGGATGTCGTCGAGCAAGGTCTGTACATAGTCGGCAATGCCTGCCAGCTGGCGTGTCTCCTTCTCCAGCGTGTCGCGGCGCATCACCTCTACCGTGCCGTTCTCTAAGTCGCGTGCGCCTAAGACGAGGCGGACGGGCACACCCTTCAGCTCGTAGTCGGCAAACTTGAAGCCCGGCCGACGGTTGTCGGCGTTGTCGTACTTCACGCTGATGCCCTTCTGCTTCAGGGCTTCGACGATGGGAGCCACGGCTGCATCTATGGCTGCCATTTGTTCGGGCTTGCCACCGATGGGGACGATGACCACCTGCGTGGGAGCCAGGCGCGGAGGAAGTACGAGTCCGTTGTCGTCGCTGTGGGTCATGATGAGGGCGCCCATCAGGCGTGTACTCACACCCCATGAGGTTGCCCAGGCATATTCGGGCTTGTTCTCCTTGTTGAGGAACTGCACCTCGAAGGCCTTGCCAAAGTTCTGTCCGAGGAAGTGGCTCGTGCCGCTCTGCAGGGCTTTTCCGTCCTGCATCATGGCCTCGATGGTGTACGTGTCCAAGGCTCCCGCGAAGCGTTCCGTCTCGCTCTTGACACCCTGAACCACAGGTACGGCCATCACCTGTTCGGCAAAGTCGGCATACACCTTCAGCATCAGCTTTGCGCGTTCTTCGGCTTCCTCGCGTGTGGCGTGTGCCGTGTGGCCTTCTTGCCACAGGAACTCCGACGTGCGCAGGAACAGTCGCGTGCGCATCTCCCAGCGCATCACGTTGCACCACTGGTTGACCACCAGGGGCAGGTCGCGGTACGAATGAATCCAGTTCTTAAACGTATTCCAGATGATGGTCTCGGACGTGGGACGGATGATGAGTTCTTCCTCGAGCTTGGCGGCAGGGTCAACGACCACGCCGTCGTGCGTCTCGTTCGTCTTCAGTCGGTAGTGCGTCACCACGGCACATTCCTTGGCGAAGCCTTCCACATGCTCGGCCTCGCGCGAGAGGAACGACTTGGGGATGAGCAGGGGAAAATAGGCGTTCTGCACGCCCGTCTCCTTGAAGCGGTCGTCAAGGAGACGTTGCATCTTCTCCCAAATAGCGTAGCCGTAGGGCTTGATTACCATGCAGCCGCGCACGTCGCTCTGTTCGGCCAAGTCGGCCTTCACCACCAGTTCGTTGTACCATCTCGAGTAGTCCTCACTCCGTTTGGTGAGGAAATCCAGTTCATTTGCCATAATATTGTTTGTTCCGATTAACTTTGATTTGGCTGCAAAGGTACGAAATTTTTTTCATTTCTCTTACACTTTTACTCTACTTTTATATTTCGTGCGCGTACGCGTAGGCTGGCTTTTGCGCATTGGCTCCGTGCCTCTTCGCAAATTGTTACGTGGTGTAGGGACAGAAGAAACGGGGCGAAACGGGCGTTGAACCACGGAACGACCGCCCATGAGCATAGGCGCGTGAGGCCCGACTCTATGGTCTTGTCGGATAGACTCCAAGAAGAGACTCTTGGAGCACAGTCAACCGTCTATAGGTCGGACGGCTTTTACTCCACGGCTTTGCCTAAAGGATTCAGGGGGATGCGGGTCTTTGTCCGCTGTGGTGCGGCGGGATATTGCGTGGCTTCGCTTTCGTTGCCCGAACGGTCGATGGCCGTGATGGCCAGGTTGACGCCGTAGAGATAGGTGTAGATCCGGTTGAAGGTAAAGCAAGGCTCGGGCAGAAGCGTGGCGACGAGATTCGATGCCCGACTGGTGTCAACGGGAAAGTCCTTGCTGGCATAGACGTTGTAGCGGAGTCCTCCGTCTGCTTGGTCGTCGGTGCAGGGTGCCCAGCTCAGTATGCTTGTCTGGTTGTCTATGTCGTTCAGCGTCAGGCTTTCGGGCTTCGAAGGGGCAATGCTGTCAAGCCAGGCGTAGCAGGGCGGCAGGGCAGGGTAGGGATAGAACTGGTCGCGCAGGTAGTCGTACAGTCCTTTGACGTTGTCGGTCAGGAAGTTCGAGCGGAAGAAAGCCTGACCGCTGAGGCCCTCCTGCCTGAGATAGCAGAGTTCGTTGCCGATGACGCTCAGTTTCCAGTCTTTCTCTCGCGGATGCAGAAAATAGATGCCGAGGCCCGGAGCCACATGGCGACCGTAGCTCCCTTCCTGCCAATCGACGGCAAAGGGATAGAAATGGTCGCCCGTGAAGTACATCATCGGGAACAGGGCATCCTGAATGCCTTCGCGCAACCATCCTTGAGCATCCTGATAGACAGCATCGTAGCAGTTCCATCCGCGTGAGGAGTAGCGGCGTGTGTCCCGATACTTGCCGACGGGGCTGCAGGACATCTTCACCCACGGCTTCCGCGCCTTCACCTCTTTGTATAAGCGCCTTACGATGGCCGTAATGTTGTCTCTCCGCCATTGTGCCTTGGGCTTTTTTTGTCCGTATTTTTTATACGTAGCTCCGTCGCCGAAGGCCGAGGCATTCTCAGGGTAGCGGATGTAGTCGAAGTGTATGCCGTCGATGTCGTATTTATCGATGAAATCGGCTAAAATCTTCGATAGGTAGTCGGCTGTGCCTGGTAATCCTGGGTCCAAATAGTATTGGCCTTCGTGCTTTTTCAATAGCTCTGGATGGCGAAAGAGTAAGGATTTTTTACCCATCTTCTTGGCAACTTCCACCTTGAAGGCCGGTATCGTCACTATCCATGCGTGCAGTTCCATGCCCCTGCGGTGCGTTTCCTCGATGGCAAAGGCCAGAGGGTCGTAGCCTGGTGATTTGTCGTACTGACCTGTCAGACATACGTCCCAAGGTTCGAGGTTTGAGGGGTAGATGACACTGCCTCGGACACGCGTCTGCAGGAGCACCGTGTTGATGTTTGCCCGTTTCAGCTGGTCGAGCAGGGTGCACAATTCGGCTTTCTGATGTTCGATGCCTGTTGCCGACGTGGCCTTTGTGCGGGGCCAATCCAGACCGTTCAAGGTCGTCACCCACACGGCCCTAAGCTCGCGCTTTGGGGCTCCTGTCTGCCAAGGCAACTGAGCCGTGGAAGTGAGGTTGGCGGACAGTATGAAAAAGGTTGTGAGGGCTATGAGTCGTTTCATGTTTGCAAAGGTACCGGTTTCATGTTTGCAAAGGTACGAATAAGTGAGCGGAATACCAAATTTATTTGAATATTCCCGAACGCGAGTACTTTCGACCCCGAAGCGAAGCCGGGAGTCAAAGGTACGAATAAGTGAGCGGAATACCAAATATTTTGTCATTTCTAAAATAATTTATAACTTTGCCGTCGAAAATACAATAAAAAACCTAAATTCATACAAAATGATAACGTTTACGATTTCCCTATTCGCCTTGCTTATAGGGTATTTGACTTATGGTGCACTGGTCGAGCGTGTGTTTGGCATTGAGCCGGAGCGCAAGACACCAGCCTTCACGAAGGCAGACGGTGTGGACTATCAGCCCATGTCGCGGTGGAGAGTTTTCTTGATTCAGTTCCTCAACATTGCAGGCACGGGCCCCATCTTCGGTGCCATCATGGGCATCCAGTTCGGTCCTGCGGCCTACCTGTGGATTGTGCTGGGCTGCATCTTCATAGGGGCTTTCCACGATTACATGTCGGGCATGATCAGCCTGCGCAAGGATGGTTTGTCGTTGCCCGAAGTGCTCGGCGATGAGCTGAATACGGGCGTTCGTTACCTCATGCGCGTGCTCTCGATGCTCCTTTTGGTGCTTGTGGGCACGGTGTTCGTGGTCACGCCCGCCGACCTCTTGGCCGAGTTGATGGGAGGGGTTGACTTTTCACTTTTCTCTCTCCACTTTTCACTCTCCAACCCCCTGTTTTGGTTCTTCGTTATACTTATATATTATATGTTGGCCACGATGTTGCCCATTTCGACGCTCATCGGACGCCTCTATCCCTTGTTCGGGCTGTCGTTGTTGTTGATGGCTGTGTTGGCTTGCTACGGCATCTACACCTTACCGGGCAGTGTGCCCGAACTTACTGATGGAATCGGCAACTGCCATCCCAAGGGCTTGCCCATCTTCCCCATGCTTTGCATCACCATTGCCTGCGGAGCTGTCAGCGGTTTCCACGGCACACAAAGCCCCATCATGTCGCGTTGCCTGAAGAACGAGCGCGATGGCCGTATCGTGTTCTACGGAGCCATGATAACCGAGGGTGTGGTGGCTCTGATTTGGGCTGCTGCAGCCATTAAGTACGCTGGCAGTTATACCCATTTGGCCGAACTGGGCACGCCCGCCGTTGTGGTTCACATGGTGTGCAACACATGGTTTGGTCGCTTGGGTGCCCTGTTGGCTGTCTTGGGTGTGGTGGCTGCGCCCATCACTTCGGGCGACACGGCTTTTCGCTCTGCCCGTCTCATCATGGCCGATATGCTCCACATCAGTCAGCGCGAGTTCAGCCGTCGCTTCCTCATTGCCATCCCCATGTTTGCGATTGCCGTGGGCTTGCGTTTCCTCGACTTCAGTGTGCTTTGGCGCTATTTTGCATGGACCAACCAGACGTTGGCTTGCGTCACGCTTTGGGCTGTCACCATCTGGATGGCCCGTCGTCAGAAGTGCTATTGGATGGGTTTCCTACCCGCCCTCTTCATGACTGCTGTCTGCTCGACCCACATCCTCGGGGCTCCCGAAGGCTTTCGGCTGCCGTGGCTCTTCAGTTTCATTACCGGCATCGTCGTCACCGTCGCCTCTGCCGTCGCCTTCCTCCTATGGATTCGCAGCGCTTCGCAAAAGAAGTAGCCTAATTCATAACCTTTTCATCAATTAACCCAAACAAAATGAGGGTGTGCTGCTTGGCACACCCTCACTTCGTTCAAGGAGTTTCTTATCGACCTACAGGCCTTCTTATTTATTCAAGACCTTATTTACGAGCCTTACGACATCATCCATTGACAGAACGCCGTTTCCGTCGGTGTCAGCGTCCGCGTCGTATCCGTTACTACGGACAAGGTTGACCACCGTGGTGATATCGGCCACCGACAATTTGCCATCGTGGTTGGCATCGCCTGAGACAACGGACAAAATGCCAAGACGAATCTGGTTCTTGGAAGGCATAATGCCACCATAGTTCGACGTGATTGCGACTGTCGGGTCGTAATCGGTAGAGCCCGAACAAAAGACGGACTGAGGGTTGCTGCTGGAGTCGAAGGTGGCCGCGCATACAGGCATCCCATTGAAGGAACTGCCGGTGTTGTCGTCAACTACGATGAGCACGTTGCTCTGACCGTCGTAGGCGAAGGGTGTGGTGAGGCGGATGCTCGTCCACGTCCCCGACTTGAAGGTTACGTCGCCACTGAACACCTTGTCGGCCTGGGTGACAGGGATGTAGTCACTTGAGGCAGAGAAGGAATTGGTGGTGGTGTGCATCATGTAGATGTCGATGTTGCGGGTCTGAGCGGGGCTTGTGTTCATGTATTCTATGCGAACGATGGAGCCTGCGCTACCGCCTGCGTTGGTGATGTCAGTCGGTGTATAGATTTGTTCCGACAAGGAGTAGCTATTGTAAGAACAGACAGGGACGTTATAACTACTATTGGAGCCCGAACCAACTAGAATTATACCTGTGGCATCCACGCGGAGTAATTTGCTCCAGTCGCTGTACTCGTTGCCGCTGACGGCGCGCACCCTGACGGTGAAATCCTCAAAGGGAGTGAGGCCTGTCACGGTGAAGGGATTGGTGGTGGCATCAATGGGATGGAGGTCGTCGCCATTCAGACAGATTTGCCAAGCGGTGGCTGTGCCCTGCTCCGTCCAGCTGAGGGTGGCAGAGTTGATGGAGGAAGCGGTGCAAACCAAATCCGTAGGTCGGGGCACGGAACTGCCGATGGCGTAGCCGAGGCGTATCTGGTTTTTGCTGCTGATCAGGCTGCCACCGCTTATTCCGTCCTCGGGGGTGCCGTTATAGTATGGGTAGTAGGCTGACTGAAGTTTTCCTGCATCGTAAACATAGAAGTTGATAGGACTTCCCATTGTGCTGCGTCCCGTCTTGTCGTAAACGGCCAATACCACGTTGCTCACTCCGTCGTAGTCGAAGTAGTTTTCGAATTCGAGGCTCGTCCAGGTGTCGGGCGTGAAAGTGACGCTGCCGCTGAACACTATGTCGTCAGCCGAGGGAGTTATCCAATCGGAGGACGTATTGTTAAAGACACTTTGGTCGGTGTAGAACATATAGACGGTGAGGTCGCGGGTGCCAGGATAGGCCTGGCAGCGGAAGTCGATGCTTGAGATGAGTCCGGCATCGCCCATCTCCATAGCAGTGTAGATTTGCTCCGTAAAGGATTTTGAGCCGAAGGTGCTTGTGGGGAGATAATTGCTGTAGGCTGTGCCCGAGCCAATGTTATGTTTGTCTGATGCGAGGAAACTGATGCTCTTCGACCAATCGCTATACTTGTTCCCACTGACGGAGCGCACCTTGACGGTATAGTCGGTCTCGGGGATGAGCTCCGTGAAGGTGTAGGGATTGGTGGTGACATCGATGAGATGGTCTTCATCGTCGTTCAGGCAGATTTGCCAGGCGGTGGCTGTGCCGTTTTCTTGCCAACTGATTGTGGCGCTGTGCCCTGTGACTCCGCTGGCAGTGAGGAAACCTGGGCGCATCAGTTCGCCTTCTTTGAGGAAGTCGAGGCGAATTTCACTGTTACAGGAATGGTTGTTGTTGCTTTGGCCTGACAGGTTGGTCGGGTCGAGGTCGCCGTTGACAAAGAGCGCCCTTGAAAAGTTCCTGGTCTGGCCGTTCTCCTCCTGAGGAACAAGGCTGGAATAGACGGTGAACAACGAAGCGTAGTTGTACTCGGTGTAGCGTCCCGAGTTGTCGTCGACGACGAGGAGCACGTTGTCCTGACCATTGTAGCTGAAGGGGACGTCGAAATCGATGGTTGTCCAGACATCGTGTTCGAAGTTGACGGTGCCGCTGAATACCTTGTCGGCGGGCGTGACTTCAATCCATTCGTGGGTGTAGTCGGTGCCGGGAACGTGGAAAGTGCTCTTGTCGGTGTGGACCATATAGATGTCCAAGTCGCGGGTGCTCGAGTAGTTTTTAGCAAAGAAGTCGATGCTCTTGAATACTCGTGCGCTGCCTAATTCTTCTTTCAGGTAGATTTGTTCCGTCAGACAGTAATTACTGCGAACGTTGGTGGGTACATTGTCTTCAATATTCTGGGGCGAGCCGATGTGGAGCTTGTCGGATGGTTGGAAACTGATGTTCTGCGTCCAGCGGCTCTGTCCGTCGTTGCCGTAGGCGCGCACCTTCGCTTTGTAAACGGTCTCGGGCGTGAGTCCGGTGAGTGTAAAGGTGGTGTCGTTTGCCTGAATCAGGTTGGTCTCGTCATCGTTCAGGCAGATTTGCCATGCGGCGGCATCGGCCTTTTCCTTCCAGACGAGTGTGGCTGTGGTGCCGGTGACGGCGGTGCAGGCGAGCCCGACGGGCATTTTGTAGGGGTTCGTGGTGCAATCTACGGTGTAGGAATAGAGTATGTCGCCCGTTTTATAGTAATATTTTACTCCGTTTGTGCCTAACTGGTAGGGCAGTCCCGACCATATTTCGTCGCCGTTGTTGTCATAAACCGTCCAGGAGCAGTATCCTCCGACAGACCCTTCGTCCACCCATCGGAAATCGATGGTCCTGCCGGCAGGAACTGCCACTACGGCATGTGTAGTGAGTGGCTGATAGAGTGTGCCGGTTATGGAGTCGTTGGTCACAGTGCCGAAGACGTAGCCTGTCTCGGAATCGACCACTTCGATGGCGGTTCCGTCCCACGTTGTGCCTATGGAGTTGGTGAGGTCGAAGCTGATGTTGCACATGTTTTCCGCTTCGCAGAAGTCGGTCACGAAGTGGCAGACATTGGTCCAGCTGCCATAGTTTCCATTGCCGTCGGTGGCGCGCACCCTGACGGCGTAGTACGCCTGATAAGGAAGGTCGGTGAAGGTATGAAACTGGGAGCTGACGTCGATAATCTGCTCCGAAGTCCCGTTGTCGAACCCAATTTGCCATGCTGTCGCGGTGCCTCGCTCGGTCCAGCTCACCGTGGCAGAGGTTCCTCCCTGATAGTCAATGGCTAAATCCTTGGGCATCACCAAGGCAGGCACACCCTCTTTCACAATCTCCATCTGGGGTTTTCTTGTATTGCCATGCCCACTGACTGGTCTTGCCGGGGTATAGGCAGGGTAGGAACTGTTTCCCTTATAGGTCTGACACAAATCCGTATTGTAATAAAGGAAACACGTTTGCTGTGCAGTCGCCCCCGTCTTGTCGTCGACAGTGAGGGCCACGCTGTGTTGCCCGTCGTAGATGAAGGGGAAATCAAGTAGGATTCTGTCCCAACCATCGCCCTGGAAGGTTATCTCTCCGCTGTACACCAAGTCGTTGGTCATGTCAACAGGCACCCAGTCGTCCCAACTGTCAGCGGAATAGGACGTCTTGTCGGTGTGAGTCATATAGATGTCTATTGTACGAGTGGAAGGGCTGCATCTGGAATAGAAGGCTATGCTCTTTATGGCTCCGGCGCACCCCATTTCTTCAACTGGGAAAATCGTCTGCGTCATGCAGTACTTGTATTGTTGGTCGATGGGCAAGCCACTCTGGCTCCAACCGCCGCCGCTCTCGCCGATGTATTTATAGCTTATGACATCGAAGCTGCTGCTCTTCGAGTTCTTATAGTTGCCTATGCCCGTGAAGGTCATGGTGAAGTGACCCAATCCATAGACGTTCTGCACGGCGACACCGTCCCTGTCGATTGTCACTACGTAGTCCCTGCCTTCCACCAGTTCTTTGGAACCCTTGTATTCCACGGTGTAGCCGCCGTTCCATTCGTAGGGCACCGTGTCGGGTTTCTCCGAGGAAGTGTAGGACAACCGAAGGCCGTATATATAGACGTCTTCGGAGAAGTCGCAAGCATCGACTACGAACTCCTGGGTCAGCGTTCCCGTAAAGTTGTTCTTTCCTGTTGCGGTCAGGATGTACGTGCCGGCCTCCCTGATTTCCGAAACGACGGCGCCGTCCTTCGTCATGGTCAGGTCGTAGTCCGATTCGGACATTGCCATACTTTCGGTGCCAGAGTATCCGCCATTGAAATAAAGGCCGCGGATGGCTAACGCATTGCCGTTGTAAACCGAATCCAAAGGCATGCTGATGCGGGCATCCGCTATGCTCTTGGGAGCGACACTGAACGTTCTGGAAACCGACCCGACGAAACGCCCCATTCCTGTAAAGGTAATGATGTAGTCGCCCGCATCCACAACATCCTCAATAACTATGCCGTTCTTGGTTATTGTAGTATAGTAGTCGGTGTCTTTTGTCAGCCAAGAATTATAATAAATATCGCAATAGACACTGATTCTGCGACCCATATAAGTAGAAATATTTTGAAAATAATAGAGGTTGGAAAAAGAGGCACTGGAAATGTCGATACCTACCACACTGAAGTTCACGCTTTTCGTGCCTGTACAGAAGCCCTGTCCCGTCAGAGTCAGGGTGTAGTTGCCCACATCCTTGACCGTCGTAACAGCCACGCCGTCCTTGGTGATGGTGGCGGTGTAATCGGTGCCCGGTCTCAGGGTGTTGCCATTGTAGGTGACGGTGTAATTTATGTTGATGGGGTTGCCCGTGAGGTTGTAGGTGTTCGATAGACCGCTGACGGTGGCATCCTCAATGTTTATTATCGGCACAATCTTTCTGCCGTTGATATTGTTGGCTGTGGCAATTGTGTCCGTGCCGTCGAGCACGAACTGATTGTTGAAGGTGATGGATGGTGCCGCGTATCCTATCGTAGCGTGGATGAAGTCGGTTTCGTTTGTCCAACCCAGCGCCAGCGAACCGTACGTCTTAAGACGCGGGTTGCCAAGACGGTCGCTGGTCACCTGTCCGCCGTTGATGGTGATGGTGCTCCAAATGCCATAGTGCGTGTTGCCTTGGTCGGCCCAGTTGGCCGCACCGCCGCCTATGCCGGCACTGTACCACGTCGGGCCAGTGGCACTGCTTGTGGCATTGACCACACCGCCGTTGATGGTGATGTCGCCACAGCCCCAGTTGTTCTGGTCGCCGCCGATGCCAGCACCGCCGCCATAGCCCTGGGCAGTGACGTTGCCGCCGTTGATGATAATGTTGCCGAATCTCACGCCGCCGATGCCCGACTTACCGTTGTGGCCGGAAACGTTGGTGCCCGTCGTCGGACAGGCCACGAGCGAGCCCGGTCCGTCGATAATCAGCGTGGCTCCCGACGGCACCTCAATGCCGTCGCTGGCGGTCAGCCTCGCCCCCTCACCAAGCATCAGGTTGACCGTACCGCTAATCTGAATGCGCTCGCTGACGGTGACATTGCTGTTCACATAGTAAGTGCCGTTCGACATCGTTGTGGTCGAGGATGTCACGGAACCGTCGATGAACGCAAACTCCGACAGCTGGAACACCGAGCCGCTTTGGATAGCAGAAATCTCGAAGCGGAAATACTGATACGCAGTTCCGCTGCTGTTGGCTATCGTATAGCTGTAGGCCGTCGTGTCGGCTGCCGCCATTCCGGTGTCGTTGGTCACGGTGGCAATCGTCGTCCACGAATCGCCGCTGTTGGCCTTCGCCTTCACCGTCCAACTCTTCGGGTTGCGTCCAGGGTATGTGCCCGTGTCGTTGCCCGTTGTCAGGACATAGCCTGTCGGCACGATGGGCGCCGAGGTGTGAAACTCGATGAAGGTGGGGTTGCCCAGCGAGGTCACGCACCACTTTGTGGTCTTGGCTCCGTCAATCAGGTATTCAGGTCCCTCGGTGGTTTTTGAACCGGCAGTACCCGAATCGTAGGTGTAGGCGATGTTGTCAGCCCACGCCCCTAGGGAAGTCGTCGCGGCGAGCAGCAGCATCACGACCGTGCGCGCCAAAAAGCTTGTCCTTTTCATATCAGGTGAATGTAAAATGTAAAATGGAAAGTAATATGTAAAATGTAATATGTAATATGTAAAATGTAATATGTAAAATGTATTGTCTTCTATCTTCTTCTACCTCCTAAGCAAGCGAGCTTGTGAAACTTCTGTGGCCAATAAATAAATCCGTGCAATCTGTGAAATCTGTGGTCTATATATAAATCCGCGTAGTCATTTGAAGTAGTCGTTGTAAATCTTGATACTGAAGACGATGACGCTGCACGTTGTCGTGACAAGGTTCGTCAGGAAAAGCGCCCAGAGGATGTCGGGTTTGTGCAGGATGCCCTGAAGCATGAAGCACAGTCCGCCGACGGCCATCATCAGGAAGGTAGGCAAGGCGATGCCGTCCGTGTTGCGTGTACGAATGGTTTGAACAGCTTGGGGCAGATAGCCCAGAATCATGCCGATGCTGGCGCACCAGCCGCAGATTTCATAGAAAACACCTTGTTCCATAGTCAACGAATTAAGCAAAATTGTAAAATTATCAAATTGTAAAATTGTCAAATCGTCATGTTGAATGGTACTGCAAAGATAGTGTTTTCTGTCGAATCGACCAAACCGTCGAAGAGGAAAACTGCCCTTAATGCTGCATTTTGTTTTGTTTCGTTTGCTAATCGTCAATTTGACAATTGACGGGCTGCACCTCGGATTTTCTCAAATAAATTTGGGAAATCGCTCGGTTTGCACTATCTTTGTGGGTCTGAAAAGTCGTAAATGGAGAAAAGTAAGTTGTCGAACAGCAAATCTGGCCTGCTTGCCCTGTCGCCGCTGATGGTGTTCCTGGCGTTCTATCTGGCGTTTAGCCTGTTGGCGCACGACTTCTACAGCGTCCCGATAACGGTGGCGTTCATGGTGGCGTCGGCTTACTCCGTGTTCCTGCTGCGGGGCATGTC
>JAEEGL013697779.1_pt1 | contig 14798 bp, 14 predicted proteins | sample 9134231 | NCBI WGS metagenome assembly JAEEGL01 (sample SAMN16246548, study PRJNA631951) | gut metagenome | biome: gut microbiome; feature: rumen; material: fiber-attached | host: Bos | place: Iran: Karaj | collected 2018-10 | reverse complement strand
GACATAAAAAATGGAAGATTTTTTATTTTCTACGTTTTAAACAAATGCAGCCCTTGTTCTTTGTATATTCAGCGAATACTTTCGGCGATCCGGCGCTCCTCGCCCAACGGAAGCATGGTGCTGAGACATTTGTCATATACGTTATCATTCCAAACAACACCCTCGTTCCGTCTTTCCTCAGTCTCTTCTTTAACAGCCATTTCTGAATTAGTTGCCTTCTTCTCGGGGACGGTTACGCAACCTTCCGCACGATTGTACGATTTTCTTCAGCACGTCCCGGTTCATATTCTTCTTCAGTAAAAAGAAGTATTCTATTACCCTCCGGGACGGATCGTCCCGGAGGGAAGCAGTTTGCCTGTGTTGACATAGTCATGTTGTTCTTGCCGTTTTCTGCTTTTTAGAGTTTTCGCTAATTCTGTGCCAGATAATCCTCGACGACGTCATACAGGTGTATCGGCGAGAGACATAGTCGGTTGCAGGTTTCGGCCAGGGCGAGCAGTCCCGCTTTATCGGTCGTTACGTCCCGGATTGAAACGATCGGCCTGCCTCTGTCTGAATACCCCGTGATCCCATAGGTAATTCGCTTGGCGGTTTCTGTGGGAACCTTTTCTTCGGTTACCTTATAGATAACCGTCATACCGGCTGCCACTCCGCTTCTCTTTCGATTTGTTCCGTTACCCTTTGTTCCGTCTCTGCCAAAAACTCCGCCGGATCCTCCTGCATCTTCAGTAGCAGGATCGTTGTCAGCATACCGCAGAACGTTCTCCCGGTTTCAATGTCCGAGTAGGAGCTTTCGCTCATCACCAGAAGCAGACTCATTTCCCGCTGCGTAAGAGACAGGTGATTCCGCGTTCGTATCGCCAGAAACCGCAGTTCTGTCCCCCACATCTTCTCAAGCTTGTTTCGCATTCCACCGTCCTTCTCAACACAAGCTCCCCCATTATACCTGCTTCTCTTCCCCTTGAGAATCGGGTGTACCTATGATTCGACAGGTTTCATCACTTTTTTTCAAAACCCGCTGCCCGGGTGTTACGTGCGATTACCATTTTCCGCATAATGTCAACCGTTATTCCCGATCGCACCGGAATGTTCCCCCGCCCATAGGCCCGGTTCCCGTAAGGATGATAAATGAACCAGCCGGTCGGGGGCAATGAAAAGGCCGCAGTTTTACGCTGCGACCTTTTTATTAGCTTGACTCCTGATATTATCTTTTTGACACGCGTGGTATAAGTGAAAAACTTACTGCACTGAGAAAAAAATTGGAATCCTAACGAGTTCGGCATTTGTCTCGACGAGAATGAAAAATGCAACCTGATAAAATGCCTAAGAAGTGTGAAAGCGTTCCTCTTTTTTTGCGGATAAAATCGTTTCAAAAAGGCGTTGCCCCTTCGATTTTCTGTATCATTTGCGGCATGTCCAACGCCGCATATCAAAGGCCAGATGGCGTGTTCATTGTCCCACTTACGACATAAAAAATTGCATCAAGCGACAAAAGAATCGAAAGAACGGACGCTTGAAAACGAGAAATCCTCTGGGACAGATAATCCCAGATGAAAGCAACTGCCAGTGTTGTTCCTTTATTTCGGTTTTATTATTCGGCGTTTGGCTTTTTATTGCTTGGTTTTTCGTAGGCGCGATACACTATTTTAGTTCGATGACCGATTGTCGCATAACTAAAAAGGGCTTGATTGTTTGCGTGCTGTTTTGATTGGGAGTAGGATTATTGAGTTTTGTAAAAATAGTGTTAACTGCGGTTTCAGAAATATCTTTAAATGGGTGACCAACGGCCGTGATTTGCATCATGCTTGCCCATGGATTATCGTCGTAAACAATAAATGAGATATCATTCGGAATGTTCCATTGCAATTCATAGATTGCTTGAATCACCGGAGAAGCCATGTTGGCATGTACTAAAACGGCAGAAGGCTTTTTGCTCGTAAGGAGTTCTTTGGCATCGTTCTTGTCAATAAAAAAATTGGAACAAATCAATGCTGGATCAACTGAAAAGCCATGCAATTGCATTGCTTTTGCAAAACCGTCAGAGTGTGATTCATAGTTAATACAAAGAATCTTTCGATGTCCCATATCGATCAAATGTTCGGTTGCTAATCTCATACCATATGCATCGTCGATGACAAGCGAATCAACCATGTCATAGGGGGAAGTAAACATTTGCAAGATGTACTGTTGATTTCGGATAATGTTGACATATTCGGCGTTTAAATTGGTAGACGGAATAAAAATAATGGCTTCGGCACGCGCACGCTGGAGTGATTCCAATGCGCAGCGCTCACTTTCGGGAGAATAACGATTGGAGATAAAACTGACAATTAAGTTATAGTGTTTCTTTTGCAACTCAATCTCGATATATCGAATGAGGTCTAAGTAGAAATTGTTTTCCACTTGAGGGACTACTAGGCCGATTGTTTGAGATTTTGAGCTCTTTAATCCTCGGGCAAGGGCGTTGGGAGTGTAGCCAATTCGAGCAGCAGTTTCCAGGATGCGTGCTTTGGTTTCAGATTTGATTACACTTCCTTCAGCAAATGCACGGGCAACGGTACTGGGAGAGCAATGACACTGACGGGCTATATCTTTAATTGAGGGCATAACACACAGTTTTCTCTTTCTCAATATAAATCATTCATACTTATTCTACCACAAAAAAAAAAGAAATACTTTACGAAAGTGTAAATCATCTCAAAAAAATTTTTTTGAAAAAGCGCTTGACATTTCGTGAAAAATATGATATATTAAATATGATAACGTTCTCATTTTATGTATTAGACAAAAATGGCAACGTTACCATTCGCTTCAGGGAGTTATTGAAGGATTAATATGGGCGTTTTTTGCTCGAAAATATTAGCTGCTTGCTATGATTCCGCTATCGGTGTTGCAAGCGGGATTATCGTTTAACTGGAAAGATGATGATATAGTTTATATCAAATTATTTGTTAAAGAAAGCACGGAAATGTTGCTGTCAAAACAAGGAGACAATTGTGATAACCCTCTATGAAATGAAACAATCTATAGCACAAAGTCGAAAATTACGGGAACATTTTTTAGCAGATCCCTTTCGCCCTGGTTACCATTTTGTGCCTCCTGAAGATAAAGCAAGCCCTGGGGATCCCAACTGTGCATTTTATGCTAACGGCCGATATCATTTAATGTATCTGTATGAATGTGTCAGCGATGGGTATCGTTTTGGACATCTGTCCAGTCTTGACCTACTGCACTGGCGAGTTCATCCAGATGCGTTACTTCCGGATGAACTCGATGGCGGGATCTTTAGCGGCGGTGCCTTTGTGGATGATGACGGGACGGCTTATATGGCATATTGGTCGCTACCTGTTTGCGGAAATTCCACGTGGCGTCACGAAAATCCCTTCTGTCAAAACGCCGGAGGGATTCGCATAGCATATAGTCGAGATGTTGAGAATCATTACACCAAATGGGAAAAAATGCCGGAGATGGCCATTCGCGATACCGAATTTGGCGTATCGATCTGTTTGGATGACAAAGGAAATGAAGTTGTGGTCGGCGGTGCGGATCCCAGTAATATTTGGAAAGACAACGGCCGCTACTATATGCAAACAGGTAATCTGCTTGTGTTGAATCAGTTCCGCGATAAAGTCGATGTGCCAAAGACGATGCTGGGCGATCATACCGATTTGTTCTGCTCGGAAGATTTAAAGACTTGGACATACTGCCATCGCTTTTATGACCGTCGGGAGGACAATCGTTGGACCGACGAAAGTGAGGACGATATGTGCCCCGTTTTCTTTCCGCTTCCCGCATCAGAAGACGGCGGTGCTCCTACGGACCGTTATCTGCAGTTGTTTATTGCTCATAATAAAGGTTGCCAGTATTACATTGGCAAATACGATCGCGAAGCACTACGCTTTATTCCTGAGCAGCATGGCAGAATGTCGTGGAAGGATAATACCTTCTTCGCACCGGAAGCTTTGGTTGGCCCTGACGGCCGTCTCATAATGTGGGCATGGCTTTTGGATAATCCTCCCGGTGAGAATGTTCTGGGGTGGAGCGGTGTGTATGGTGTCCCTCGTAATCTGTGGTTAAATGCCAAGGGTGGTTTGGGCATAGCACCGATTCAAGAGCTTGACCGATTGGAGTACAATCACCGTTGTAACACCTTAGAAGGTGTTGCTCGCGACAGCTGCCGTTTGCGATTGCGCTTTTCAATATCGAATGGCAAGGCGGGAGTGACTCTTTTTGCTTCCGAGAATGGCGAAACTTGTGTCAAGGTATACTATGATGCTGATCTTAAGGAACTGGTTTTTGATACTACGGCCAGTGACAGCCTTTGCCGCCGCGAATATGAGCACGCACCCCTTACTTTACAGGAAAATGAAACGTTGGAATTGGACATTTTCGTTGATCGCTCCGTGGTCGATGTATTTGCCAACAAACGACAGGCAATTACCAGACGGGTTTGCTCCCCGCAATATGCTAAAGGAAAGATCACACTTTTAACCGAAGGTGATGGCGCTTTGATTGATTTGAAAGCATCGGATATGATGCCGACAAACCCCTATTAATGTACATAATCCGCATAGCGGAATATGAATAATTATTTTCAAAGGAGAAAACCTATGAAACATCTCAGCAAAAAACTCATCATCTTTCTATTGGTTGCGCTGATTGGTATGATCAATATCATCCCTGTCTCGGCTGCTGAGGAAAAAACCTGGAGAGTCAAGGAAACCATTGATGTTACGACACTTAATACTGTCGTAAACAGCGGTCACTGGATCCTTGACAACGACGGCACCGTGAAACTGTCTACGCTTAATAATGAATACGATGGCGGCGGGGATCAATACCTTTTGTTTGATTACAAACTGAAAAAGGGCACTTATTTTGAATTCTCGTTTGATTACAATGCAACGATGTTTGGAGGCGCCTTGCTTTTTGGTGCGACATCGACGCCTATGGCGGAAAATGCAAACCGTTATCCTTCTGCATACTTCATGATACATCGTGATTGGGCTTCTGAGACGGCTTTGGTCCGCAAAATCAGTTGGCTTGATAATTGGGAGGGTAGTAGTTACTTTAGTGAGGAAACGACCACCTTTGATTCCCCCGGCGATGGCGTTCAAGTGAATGTGAGCGTTGTTGTAACGGATACCAATCTGGTTACCGTATACAAGGATGGTGTTGAAATCGATTCTATGACGCTTGAACAATATAACGGTGGGTATGTGGGTCTGCATTCCTATTGGTTCCCCGTCGGTAAGGAAATTGTGTTCAGCAATATGACGCTCAAGATTTATACGGATGAGCCTTTGTCCGAGGATGAGCCTGAGGCTCCCGATACCTCCGATGTGGTGGTTGCAGCATCTGTTCTTGCTGTTGCCAGTGCCATCGTCGTCGGTATCGTTAGTAAGAGAAAGCGGCACTAATACACGGGTAAAGTAATCGACACAACTCACCATTCGGTCGTGGTGGCGTTTGGCGGGAAGTCAAAACATATGTGATGGCTTCCCGCTCGTGTTATTTTAACAGAAAGGTTGATATCTAAGAATGAAAAAGAAATTGGTCGCACTTTTGTCGCTTCTTATTGTGTTTGCAATGGTAGGAATTGGTTGTCAAAACGGACATTCCAACAATCCCGGAACCTCTACTTCTCGCGACGAAACCGAAAACAACGTGACGACAGAGTTCGTAGAAACGGAACCGCAACTGGATTTTGCTCCGACGAGCTTTGACGGAACAGAATTTGTTATTTATACGCAAGATTGGTATACCTTTTCCAATCTGGATGTCGTCGATGTTTTTGTGGAAGAAATGGATAACACACAATACATTGATGCCGCCTATAATCGCATCATAAAAATTGAAGATAAGTACGATTGCACAATTGTTGAGGCTGATGCCCGTAATTGCGGTCCTTCTGCTGCTTATGATGAGTTGTATAATACGATTTTTGCCGGCGATGCCAATTACGATGTTTTGCTATTCCGTTCCACGTATTTGATGCGGGCTTTGGGAGATGATCTGTTGGTAGATCTGAATGATGTGTCGTACTTGAATGCCGAAAAACCCTGGTGGGATAGCAATTCCTGGGAACAGCTCAGTGTACTTGGCAAAAATTTTGTCGTATGCGGCGATATGACTATGCAAGATGAGGTCTCGGTATTTAATATTTATTTTAACAAGAAAATGATCGACGATAACCAATTGGAAAGCCCATACGATTTGGTTAAGAACGGAACATGGACCTATGAAAAGCTCTATCAAATGGGGGAAGTAGTCGCAAAAGATGTCAATTTGGATGGTAAAATGGGTGTGGAAGACATTTGGGGCGCTACGCATATTTTTGATGCTTTTACCTGTATGGTAAACGGTATTGATGTTACCTTTGGTGAAATCAATGATAAAGGGGAACTAGAATTGACCTTTACCGATGAATCTTCGGTTGTCAAGATTATGGATCTCTTCTCATGGTTGGCCCACAAGGATGTTTCTTGCTTCCCGAAGGAAACCGGCTTTAACGAAATGGATGTTTTCATGAACAACCAAACGCTGTTTTGCTTCGGTGGTATTTATTACGGCCAGACTTTCCGCGCCATGAATGACGATTACGGCATTCTCCCATTTCCCAAATATGATGAGACGCAAAAGGATTATCACTCATCAACCTCCTCCCTGTTTCTCTGCCTTACCGGAGTTCCGACTACGAATACCGATTTGGAAAAGACCGGTAAGTTTATGGAAATCTTTGCCGAGGACGGTTACAAGAGTGTTCGTCCCGGATTCTATGATTCTCTGCTTCAAAGAAAGGTTGCCCGTGATGATGAGTCCCGTGAGATGCTGGACTTCATCTTTGGAAATATCACCTATGATGTCGGCGCAATTTTTAACCCAAACAACATCGTATATGATGTCGGTATTCAAGCAATTCATTATAACAGCAATATTGCTTCCTTTATTGCCTCCAAAAAAGATGCTGCAGACGAAGCCATTGAGGGAATAATGGCTACCATTCGCGGTGAGTCCAATACGTAACAGCATATGAAAAAGATTCTTTGGGGTTTGTTGGTCCTTGTTGTTTCTATGTTTTGCATTATCTTATGCTCTTGTGGGAGGATAGGACAAAACGTAAGCGACAGTCAGTCTGGTTTTGAGATACCCAGTGAAAGCGAGGAAGCGGATCCTATGAAAGAGGATCTCCTTTATCTGGACTTTGAGTCCTTTGACGGAAATAATGTGGTGGATGCTGCCGGGAAGCAGAAAAACGCCAAGGTTGAGTATGTGTTTACTCATGCTACATTTAAAGGGAATGAAAAACTCCCCTTGCGTAACGGCGTCAGCGGACAAGGTCTGTTTTTTGATGGGTACAGTATATGTATCGCCTATAAGGGATTTGTCATGCCAACCGATGCCTTTTCAATATCGGCTTGGGTAGCACCCCGCATTTGGTCCTATCCTAACGGCGAAACCAAAGCAATCGTGTGTCAAACCAGCGGCGAACGGTCCGGCTTCATGGTAGGATATGGCAATTTCGGCGAACTGCGCGTTAGTTTTTATATTGAAACTCCAGATGGCGTCGTATTGGGGCAAAGTCTTGGCGATGGTGAAGCATACCTATCTTTATACGAGTGGACACAGATTACCGTTACCTTTGACGGAGACAAAGGCACTGCTGCCTTGTATCTGAATGGGCACTTATTTGACAGTCGCACCTTTGATAAAGGATCACGATTAAAAGCCTCGGCATTCCCTTTATTTATCGGGAAAAATCCTGCCGCCTCCTTGTATGAAAACGTTTTTTCGTTCGGTATGTTTACCGGCGTCATGGATGAAGTGAGAATCACCTCGGGAGCCGAATCTGCTAAGGACATCGGTAAGCGGTATGCCTCGTTTTTGTCCGAGAACGGGGAGCATCCGAGCTGTAGCTTTGAGAATGTGTGGACCGATTCCACCTTGTTGGATGACGATATCTACCGCCCGCAATATCATTTATCACCCTCCCTCTTTCGTATGGGAGAACCCAACGCCCCCTTCTACTTCAATGGAAAATACCATATCTTTTTGCAGTATCATGGTACGGCAACACCTACCGGCCCTAGTGCCACCAGTAGCGGTGCCCGCTGGCTTCATTTTGTAAGCGAGGATATGGTGAATTGGGAAGAGCTTCCTCCCGCGATTATTCCGGAAAAAAATTCTCCTGACTATTCTCACTGTTTCAGTGGGAATGCGGTGATTTCTTTGGATGGTACCCCCTATATTTTCTATTCCGCAATCGACCTGCGAAAAAGCCGTTCCGGATGTATCGCTTTTGCCAAAGCCAAAGATTCCACCGATCCGTATTTAACCGAATGGGAAAAAGGGGGGTGGTGCTAGAGCAGCCGGCAGATGCCCTTGACGGATTGTTCCGCGATCCCTTTTTCTACGAAGAAAACGGCGTTGTCTACATGGTTGTGGCGGTAACGCGGGAAAACAAATCTCAAGTTTTATTATACACGGCTTCCAAGGACAATCTAGAGAAATGGTCGTTTAAGAGCGTCTTGTATGAGCAAAGTTTCTCTTGGGATTCAATCGGTCCATTGTCATATTACTGGGAACTTCCGATGTTTATCAAATTAAAAAGCGAAGAAGGCTTAGTGGAAAAATACATGCTTTGTATTACTCCGATGTATGATGCCAACTATGTCGGTATCATTGACAGTTCCCCGCATTATTGGCTCGGTGAGTTTGATTCAAAAACGGGGAAATTTACGCCAGATTTTGATGAACCAAAAAAAATTGATGTCGCCCGTTATATTTTTTGCGGGCCAACTGCGTTTTATTCGGCAGATGATGATGCAATCCTTTGGTGTGCGCTCGGTGTTTATCCGCAAGGCGAGCAGAATGTCTATCAGGCTGGGTGGGGCAATGCAACGGCTCTGGCCCGTAAGCTGTCGCTTGATCGGGAAGGCAATTTAATCGTTGAAGCTTATCAAGGATATGAGTTGCTACACGGTGAAACTTTGGCCGACATTGAGGGAATGACCTTTTCGGAGGCGGCAGAAGTGCTTTCTTCCGTAAGGGGCGATATGCTTCATATTCGTTTAACGATGGCAATGGGTACGGCTGAAAAAGCAGGCATCAAAGTTAGAGTAGGAAGCTATCAAGGAAAACATGAGGAAACACGAATTTATTATAGCGCAACAACCAGTAAGATTTACATCGACACAACCGATTCTACTGTGCGAAGCGGTTGGGGGGAGCGAACCATAGTAAGCGGAGAAGCGAAAACGTCAAAAGGTGTTTTAACCTTAGATATATACTTAGATCGATCGGCAGTAGAAGTTTTCAGCGGTTCATCTTACAGCTATAGCGCAGCCATCTATCCTGCGCTCAGCGATTCTCTCGGCGTTGCGTTATTTTCAGACGGCGGTGAATCTATGATAGAAACGCTTGTGATTTATGAGATGAATCATGCATAAAAAGAAAGAGCCAAGTAATGATGAATCATATCCAAACAATTCTTATAACAGCGCGCTATCTCCGATTCCCGATTGGTTGTCGAACCGATACGAAAAAAATCAAGATTTATCGTGATAATCAATTGATCACGGATCTGGATTTACGTTTGGATGTCCAGAACACGTGGGAATATGTTTACTATGATGTGAGTCAATACACCGGGGAATGGCTTCAAATTGATATTCCTGACAATATCGATTACTCGACGGTTCAGTGTGATAAACGTGTTTATCGTTCAACCTGCAAGCGCCCCGCTATACACTTTACTGTTCCTTTTGGATGGATCAACGATCCGAATGGTATGATTGAATATACCTCTTCGGTAACCGGCGAGAAGACATATCATATGTTTTATCAACATAACCCGTATGATACCATATGGGGCAACATGCATTGGGGACATGCAACCAGCCGGGATCTTTTGCGTTGGGAACCTCAACCGCTCGCCTTATATCCCGATGCCATGGGAACTATGTTTTCCGGGTGTGCAATTTTGGATCGCGACAATCGCTCCGGTCTGCGTGAGGGGGCTGAAGATGTCATTCTGTTCTATTATACGGCAGCAGGGAATACCAGTGCACTTTCAGAAGGCAAGCCCTTTACACAATGCTTGGCATATTCAACGGATGGTGGGAAGACACTCCGAAAATATGAGGGGAATCCGATTTTGTCTCATATTCAAGGAGACAATCGTGATCCTAAGGTCGTTTGGTGTGATGAACTGTCTTGCTACGTAATGGCACTTTATTTGGATGGCAACGATTACGTTTTGCATCGTTCTGAAGACATGATTCACTGGGCGTTTTTGCAGAAACTACCTTTCCCGGGGGAAGCGGAATGTCCTGATTTTTATCCGCTCAATGCGGACGATGATCCCACAAAAAGAAAATGGGTAATCAGCGGAGCATCTCACCGTTATATGATTGGTGAGTGGAGAGAAGGACAATTCTATGTAGTGCAAGGGGCCCGCCCCCTGCATTATGGGCCCTACAGCTATGCATCACAGACCTTTTCTGACATTTCGGATGGACGACGAATTAATGTGGCGTGGCATAGGGGGATTCCTTATCCCGAAAAAGCAGAATGCAATGGTCAAATGAGTATACCGATTGAAATGACCTTAAAAACCGATGGATCGGAATACCGCTTGTGTGCCAATCCGATTTCTGAGTTGTCGGGAATACTACACAAAATCACGGAGCATTCTGATCTATTACTGCAAAGCGGGAATCCTTTTTCGTTGCCGCTAAAATCAAATGCCTATGAAGTGGTTTGGGATCTAACCAATATAAGTAATTGTATCATACGAATTCACATTTTCGGCAATGAGTTGATAGTAAACCCTAAAGCCAATCAAATGAACATTGGAGGCAATGCTGCGCCGCTGTCGTTGTCGGATCGATCCACAAAGCTCCGGGCAATCGTTGATCGCTATAGTATGGAGTTGTTTGCGGGAAACGGCGAAATAATGATGACGGTCCCCATAACATTACATGAGGAGAATTCTTGTCTGCTTATGGAAGTGGATAGAGATACTCGGATTGCTTATTTTGCGGTGTTTGAACATCAGGAATAATAGCGGGAATTGCCAATAGGGAAGCATTATGAAAAAAACGGTTATTGATTTCTCCATGTCGTTTAGCTTCATTTAAAAATACAGTTCTGCTGAAAGAGGATTTGGAAATGAATGCCATCGTATACGGCGAAACCATTTGGGACGTATTTCCTGAGGAGCAGGTCATTGGCGGCGCGCCATTTAATTTTGCCGCGCATTTAGCACATCTGGGAAACGAGGCCTATCTTATCTCTGCGGTGGGGAAGGACGAACTTGGCGAAAAGGCACTTGCCATGGCCTTACGCCACGGGATTAAGAAGGACCTGATACAAGTGAATGACTATCCGACAGGCGCATGTCTCGTCACCCTCGACGAAAAGGGGATCCCCTCCTACAACGTGCTGACTGACGTTGCATACGATCATATTGCCGCAAACGAGGCGATGATCAACTCAATCCGGGCTATTCACGCAGATATGTTTTATTTCAACACACTGATTCAGCGCTGCGAAGAGTCAAAACGATCCCTCGTTCGCATTCTCAGTACCTGTCGGTTCCCCGAAATCGTCTGCGACGTAAATCTGCGGAAGGATTGCTTTGATCGCGATTCTCTTGCCCTCTGCATGGATAAAGCGACCATCGTTAAGATCAGCAGCGAGGAAGGGCATTTCCTTTACGAGCTTGGCTTGCTTGAACAGAGTAATGTCGATCTTCCTCACGCGGTGGCCGCCCGTTATCGTAACGTAAAATTGGTTGTCTACACCCTTGGCGAAGACGGCTCGATGGTATTGGATACCGCAAGCGGCGTTTTCTACGAATCGGGAAAGCCAGCAGACGTCAAGGTTGTCTCCACCGTGGGAGCAGGCGATTGTTACGGGGCCGCCTTTGCCTCGACCTATCTGAACGGAGGTTCAATCCCCGATGCTATCCGAATCGCGACGGAACGGAGCAATATAGTGGTTTCGCATCGCGAAGCTGTACCGTTTTAACAGAAAGCGAAAATACACCAACGAAAACAACAAGCGCCATAAAAGCCGATATCAATCGGTTTCTAAATCTCATTTTTTCCTCCTGAAAGTTATTATTTCGATTTCCCAGGAAACACAATCCCCCTTTTGGTATTTCGTACAACTCCGCATCCCTTACTGCTTCTTCGGCCGCTGGTATCATCACGCAGGAAATCCAACGCTGTCCGACGAACCGCTGAATAACGAGGACGTCCGCCATATCTGGAAGCGACTGGAGGAAGAGATCGATTTGCGCGGGCTGATGTATCACGCGGCAGGCCACGGCTGGACGTGCGAACCGTTCGGTATCAGCGGTACCGACTGGAAAGCCGAAACTGCCGACATATCCAACGAGGTAAAAAGGTATTTTGCGGAAGTCAACGGCAAACGCGAACTCTGGGACGGCGTGGCGGTCGACACCAACCTCTGCTACTCCAATCCAGTTGTCCGGGACACGATAACCGATTCCATCGTAGAATACTGCAAGGCCAATCCCGCCATCCAATATCTGCATTTCTGGCTGGCTGACGGCAAGAACAATCACTGTGAATGCGAAGAGTGCCGGAAAATGCGTCCGTCGGACTACTATGTTCTGATGCTCAATGAGCTTGACAAAAAAATGACCGCTGCCTGCGTCAACACGAAGGTCGTTTTCTTGATTTATTTTGACCTTCTTTGGAAACCTGAAATCCAAAAAATCGAGAATCCCGACCGCTTCGTCCTGATGTTCGCGCCGATCACCCGAACCTATGCCAAAGCATTAACCGATTTCGATCGCAGCAAAAAGCCGATACTGCTGCCCTATCGCCGCAACAAAAACGAGATGCCTTCATCGGTTGCCGAGAACATTGCCCATTTGGAAAGCTGGCAAGCGGAGTTCAAGGGCGATTCGTTCGACTTCGACTATCATCTTATGTGGCACCACGTGCTCGACTTTGGCTATTATGAAATTGCCCGTGTTCTTCACGACGATATGGCCAACTTAGACAAGATCGGCCTGAACGGCATGGTCAGTTGTCAGGTCCAGCGCGCATCCTTCCCAACCGGCCTGCCGATGTATACGATGGCACGCGTCCTCTGGAATAAGGAGGCCAACTTCGAATCCATTACTCACGAATATTTCATGGCATCCTTCGGCGCCGAAGACGCGGCTGTAGAAGAATATCTGAGCGGCCTTTCCAATTTGCTTTACCTGACCTTTATCCGTCCCGAATACGATAAGATCGGCGAAAAGGCATCCGCCCGCTTTGACGAAGCCATCCGCTTAATCGAACGCTTCAAGATTGAGCATATTCTGCCGAACAAGGAAAAACGCTTCCTGGCAATATCTCGTCTACCACGCCGAAATCTGTTTGCTCTTTGCTGAATTGCTCAAATACCGTGCGTGCGGCGATATGGAAGCCGTACAACAACAGGCAGACAAACTTGAATCCTATATTCGAAGCATCGAGTTATCCGTCCATAACGTACTTGACGTTATGAATCATCTCAACACATTGCGGAAAAAATATTACCCTGCTTAAAAGCACTGATATGCAAATATTGTCCTCTCCTTTGTTAGTGCTGACTAATATCTCGATTCACAAGTGAATTAATAGGATTTTACGCCGTGTATCGCATTGAAAACCATGCGATACACGGCTCTTGAAGTATTGTTTTTTATGTAATACTATCATACGAATATCACCTCCTTTTGTACTATCTCCATTGCACGGCTGCGGATGTTGTTTTTCCTCTGAACCCACGCCATCTGATCCTGCCGCTTGAGCGCTTCGGTCACGCCCTCGCTCTTTGCCATCTTGGTTTCTAGACTGAGAAGCATTTCCTCCGCATTTGCATTGACCTCTTCGAGATACTGTTTCAGCGTACCTTTCATTCGCATGACGACCAATACCGTCGGTTTATTTTCCTTCAGATAGTGATAGTGCATCTGACCATAAACTCCGACTTTACTGATAAAATCAGCTTTCATTTTGATACCTCCATAATCTTGATTCTTGTTGTCGGTGCATCAATGATCTTGACCAGAAGTTCATTGACGACCTCAACGCACCCGTCTTCGTCGATCACCTGTTTTCGATATTCGTTGATACCCTTGACAAGCGCTCTCCATTCAAAATCGTCAAGAACGATGTGCTTCTTCGGCTGTTTTTTGTATTTCATAGCGTTTCCGCCTCCTTTCGCATACATTGTAGCGTAAAGAGAAGAAAAAGACGAATGTGCGGAAACAGAAAAAAACCGGGACTACATTACTGTAATCTCGGTATTTTCTTGCCTTTACCGCGCTAATTCAGTTGTTTTTGCATATTTTCAAATTACTGCCTTATCACGGTCGGGCAAACCCCCGGCTCTTTTATTATTTTCCTTTTTCTCTGCAAACGGGGGGCTTCTCCATTCGCGGATTCCCTGTCTATCCTTTACTAAGGACACCCCCGGAGGCAGATTGTCTCCGACGGCGGATTTGCCTTCTTCCCCTTACGAAGGACATCAAGAGTATCACAAGCCGAACGCCGCGTCCCCCAAGGGGTGGGGGATCCAAGGGGGAGGGGAATGGAGGAAGAGAAATCCGGGGGCAGTCGTTTTTACGGTATCTATGGAATTGAACTCCGGATTTCTCTTCCGACCTTCCTCTCCCCTTTGGTGACTTTCTTTCCGAGTCTTTCTTTCTTCACAGAAAGAAAGACGGAAAAAAGGGACTTCGGGTTTTGAGAAGCAAAATCTTACCGCATTCTGCGATACCTGTTTGG
>JAEEGL012464630.1_pt1 | contig 14798 bp, 11 predicted proteins | sample 9134231 | NCBI WGS metagenome assembly JAEEGL01 (sample SAMN16246548, study PRJNA631951) | gut metagenome | biome: gut microbiome; feature: rumen; material: fiber-attached | host: Bos | place: Iran: Karaj | collected 2018-10 | reverse complement strand
TGCCTTGTAAGCCTCGTCCATCTTGCCAACTGTCTTCTGAAGATCGATGATGTGAATATTATTACGCTCTGTGTAAATATACTCATCCATCTTAGGGTTCCATCTTCTTGTCTGGTGACCGAAGTGAACACCTGCCTCAAGTAACTGCTTCATTGAAATAACGCTCATAATTTACCTCCTGGTTTTCCTTCTGCAGAATCATCTGTCATATGTGAGATCACCGCAAGCGTCTACAGTGACACCGAACCACATGATCATCTGCATGATTAATATTTACTACGGCCCAAAAGACCGCGCAAAGTAGATAGTAACATAAATAAAAAGCGAATGCAAGCATAATCCACTTGCATTCGCAGTATTATTTTTATTCAGCCGGTGTAGTGATGATCTTAGCTATATCCTTGTCAGATGCACCTGCAGGTATGTCATATGTACCTACGATTATCTTGCTCTCATAACCATTCTCGATAAGGAATTCGTTGTACTTAACATCATCCTTTATAACGCCAGCTTTCTTAAGAACAGCTGAAACCTCTTCGGAGCCCATACCACTGCTGATAGTAATGGTTGCTCCCTTCTTGGAATCATTCTTGTCATCAGCTGCTTCAGTTGTCTCTTCAGTAGTCTTCTCTGTGGTAGCTTCCTCTGTTGTGGCTTCCTCAGTAGCCTTCTCTGTGGTAGCTTCATCTGTCTTCTCCTCAGTAGCCTTTTCTGTAGTAGCTTCTTCTGTTGTGGCCTCTGTCTTCTCTTCAGTCTTCTTCTCAGTTGTGGCCTCTTCAGTAGTAGCTTCTGTCTGCTTCTCTGTAGTTGCCTCAGTTGTAACAGCTTCAGTTGTTACTTTATTATCCTTAGCCGAGGAATTATTTCCGGTTTTAAATGCTGCAAACATTACCAATGATGCAATAACAAGTCCGATACCTATTCCTCTTAATAAATATTTCTTATTCATTTAGTTATCTCCCTGATGCTTGTCAATGATAAACTTTACTTCACTTACTCCCAGTCCGATGACCTTGGATATCTCAATGATACTGAATCCTGCATCGTACATTTCCATAATGTTACCAACTGTATCACCATCAGATATATCGATTCCTTCTCTGTCAAGCATATCCTCAAGGTCTTCAGCACCCTGCATAGCTTCAAGCTTAGAGATTTCGTCTTCATCTATATCATCAGAAATATCATTCTCAGGCTTAAGGTCCTCAACTTCAGGTTCTTCCTTCTTCTTGGACTTCTTTTCCTTCTTAGCCTTCTTTTCTTTCTTTGGCTTTCTTCCTCGTCTACCCTTCTTTACAGGCTCTTCCTCTTCTTCAGCTTCTGCAGGAGCTTCCTCTTCTGGCTCTTCCTCAGCTTCAGAAGCAAGTTCATCAGTCTGATCAGAAGTAAGAACTGTAGTATCACCTTCTGAATCATCAGCCACTCTGTCCATAGGGAAATCAACTACAACTGACTTTTCCTCTTCCTGAATCTCATTTAACTCAGCTTCTGAAACAGCACTTTCTGTCTCTTCATCGAAAGCTTCTTCTGCCTCAGCCTCTTCAGCTATCTCTTCTACCTCAGTCTCTTCAGCTATCTCTTCTGCCTCAAGCTCTTCGGCTTCTTCAGCTGCATCTTCTGGTTCAACCTCTTCGTCCTCTTCAACTACGTCTTCTGGCTCAACCTCTTCAGCTACATCTTCTGCCTCAGTCTCTTCAGCTTCCTCTTCTGCCTCAGCCTCTTCAGCTTCCTCGGCCTCTTCAGCTTCCTCTTCTGCCTCGGCTTCTTCAGCAGCCTCTTCTGCTACTTCTTCAGCTTCTGTTTCTTCTGCTACAGGAATTTCATCCTCAGCCACATCCTCAGCTACCTCTTCAGGTATTTCATCAGATTCATCAGCAGCAGGAGCAGCCTCAGACTTTGCAGCTAAAGCAGCTGCTGCGATTGCAGCCGCAGCTTCAACCTGCATTGTCTCAATCTCAGCCTTCTTCTCATCCAGCTTCTGAGACATTTCATCGATCTCAGCCTTCATCTTCTCAAGTCCGGCCTTGTACTCATCTACCAGATTCAGGGATACCTTCATATCCTTCTCTTTCTCGATGATCATATTATAAACTGAATTTACTTCATTCTTATTCTTCTCAATATCAGAATTAAGTTCTTCATATCTCTGATCCAGCTTCTCTATCTCAGAGTTTCCTGCATCACTGATTCTGTTGATATTCTCATCAACCTTACCTGATACAAGTCTGTCAGTCTTCTTAACTTCTTCATCTATAGCATCACTGATCTTCTGTGATACATTATCACGAACCTTAGACTTGCTATATTCATTCATATAGTTGTCTGTAATCTTACGTAGATGCTTCTTATCAGCTTCTGTAAGCTCTGTCTTAAGGTTAGGATTAATCTGCTGCTGTACATCATCCTTTGTAAGTGAAAAACTAACAAAGATTGCGATTATTCCTATTATTAATAATATAATGGTTACTAATGTCATATACTTTTACCCCTTTATATCAATTCTTTCGTATATCGTATCATTACAAACTATCAGGTGAGTACCCTTCATGCCTTTGGACCGCACGATCAGGATTCCCGCGCCTTCAAGCTTTTGAATAGCATTAACTATTATAGATCTGGTAATACCATATTGTTCAGCTATACGACTGGCTATGATGGTTCCTTCCATCTGTCCATCCAGTTCTTTGAATACATAACCGATGGCTTTTCGCTCAGATGCAGATAAGGAACTGAACACCGCATCTATGGCATTCGTTCGACGTTTCTCCTCCACATCCTCTTCATATATGGATCTCATCATTTCAAGTTCTACAACGGTATTGGCATATTCACATAGAATTATGTCTTCGATCCCAAATTCTGAGTTTGATCTATAGATAAATGTAGTGCCTAATCGCTCACCTGCGAAATCGATAGGCATAACTACCGCAGACAGACCTGAAATAATATCCCCTTCAAATCCCAACGTAGATAGATTTACATTTTCTTTTGTGGACAGAACTGACAGGAATCTGTCATTCAGCTCCTCATCAATTACCTCACCAATGTTGTCGGTGAGCATATTTGTGAGTGATGATATATCCTCTCTCTCATATATTCCCAGCATCTTACCACGGGCACTGATCACCATGATATTTGCCTCGAGCATATCACCGAGGAGTTTGCATATATCATTGAAAACCACAACGTATGAACTGTTATTATGTAACAGCCTGCTGATTTTCCTGGTTCTGTCAAGTAACTTAACACTCATAACATCACCCCGTAAATTCAACATAGTTTAGCTACTACATGTGAAATGTGTGCCATAGATAACTATACCACAATCAAAAACGAGGCTCAATACGAATTGTCAATCTTTTCAGACTATTTTTAGACTATTCTTCTTCAAAATCTGTACGTTCTTCTACATAACCGCACTCATTATCTGAGCATACGAGCTTCTTGCCTTTGATGACCATGTACTTGCCACACTTAGGACAAGGCTTTACCACAGGACGAGCCCATGACATGAAGTCACACTCAGGATAATTGATACAGCCATAGAAAGGACGACCCTTCTTGGTATTTCTCTTAACTATATCATTTCCACACTTTGGACAGGATACTCCTATAGTCTCAAAATATGGCTTTGTATTTCTGCAGTTAGGGAAGTTAGGACATGCAAGGAACTTACCATAGGAACCATATTTGATCACCATTGTAGCTCCACACTCTTCACAGATAGTATCTGATTCCTCATCTGCTATCTTGATCTTGTCCAGGTTATCTCTTGCCACGCTGATGGCATGCTCGAGATCTGGATAGAAGTTGCGAACAACTACCTTCCAGTCAACATTTCCATCTCCTATACTATCAAGGAGACCTTCCATATTAGCAGTAAACTCAACATCAACGATTTCAGGGAAAGCTGTCATCATGATACCATTAACAGCCTCTCCAAGCTCAGTGATATAGAGATTCTTCTGTTCTTTTGTAATATATCTTCTATTAAGAAGTGTAGAGATTGTAGGCGCATATGTAGATGGACGGCCTATACCATTCTCTTCCATAGTTCTTACAAGTGAAGCCTCAGTATAGTGAGCAGGTGGCTCTGTGAAATGTTGCTTGGCATCTATACTATCGCTGACAAGCTTGTCACCCTTATTAATTCCACTGAGATTGTCCTTGTTGTTATCCTTATCCTCTTCAGAATTATATACATTGAGATAACCTGCAAAGGAAAGTGTGCTGGATGATGCTCTGAATGAGTATCCTCCACACTCAGTTGTAACTGAGAATATATCATATACAGCCGGCTTCATACGGCTTCCTACAAATCTTTCATATATAAGCTTATAGAGCTTGTACTGTTCAGCAGTAACCTTGCCCTTGATAGATGCAGGAGTAATATTAACATTTGTCGGTCTGATAGCCTCATGTGCATCCTGGATATTCTTCTGGCTCTTCTCCTTGCCATTATCCTCTGATGCCTCGGCTACGAATTCCTTACCATAATTTGCTTCTATATACTCTCTGGCTGCTTTATCCGCTTCTTCAGATATACGTGTAGAATCAGTTCTGAGATATGTGATAAGACCTACTGTTCCCTGGCCCTTGATCTCAACACCTTCGTATAACTGCTGAGCAACTCTCATAGTTTTTGAAGTAGCATAATTTATACGGCTGGCAGCTGTCTGCTGGAGTGTACTGGTTGTGAAAGGAAGCGGAGCCTTCTTGGTTCTTGTGGTATTCTTGATATCGGACACCACAAAACTGCCATTTGTAACAGCTTTAGCTATTTCATCGGCTTCCTTCTTAGTCTTTATATCACCCTTATAAGAAAACTGTACAGGTTTCTTCTGTGCAGGAACATTAAGGTAAGCATCTATAGTCCAGTATTCCTCGGGAATAAACTCGTCTATCTCACGCTCTCTGTCATAGATCATTCTAAGTGTTACAGACTGAACTCTTCCTGCAGAGAGGCCCTTCTTGCCCAGCTTCTCCCACAGAAGCGGACTTATCTCATAACCCACAAGTCTGTCAACAACACGTCTTGCCTGTTGTGCATCCACCAGGTTCATATCTATAGTACGGGCACCCTTAAGGGAATCCTTTACAGCATTCTTCGTTATTTCGTTAAATGTAATTCTTTTGAATTTCTTGTCCTCAAGACCGAGGGCAATTGCAAGATGATAAGATATAGCTTCACCTTCGCGGTCCGGGTCAGTTGCGAGATATACGAAATCCGACTTCTTCGCAGCCTTCTTCAGACTTGTTACAAGTCCACCCTTACCCCTGATTGTAATGTAATGAGGTTCGAAGTCATTCTCAGTATCTATACCCATTGTACTCTTAGGAAGATCCCTGACATGACCCTCGGAAGCTATTACTTCATAGTTCCTCCCGAGAAACTTCTTTATAGTTTTTGCCTTAGTAGGTGACTCTACAATCACAAGATTCTTAGACATAATGTACCTCCACCAAAACTCATCAAGAACAAAATATACAACAATTATTTTTATTATGCAATACTAAAAATCTGAGGGTACATTTCATATGAACTAATAATCCAGGTTTTTGATGTAATAACTGTTGTTCACTTTTTTGATAATTCCAGCCCTTTCCATACGGCTCAGAGCAGCTATCGTACCAGATACAGATAAGTTATTTACCCTTATCAGATCATCGATGTAAACGGGCTCCAGAGTTATATGTGAATAGAGTTTTGCTTCTTCCTCTGTAAGGGTATATCGGCTGTGTTTTTTTACCTTTTCTGACACTTTCTTATTAAAGGCATCACCATAAATGTCACATATGACATCATCCACTGAGCTGACTGAGAAAGCCCCACTTCTGATCAGATAATTCGTCCCCTGGCTCTGCACATCATCTATTCTCCCGGGTATCGCACAGATAACTTTCCCCTGCTCTAAGGCTCTGTCCGAGGTTATGATGGTTCCACTTCTCATGCCTGCTTCCACCACTAGCACTCCGTCACTGATCCCACTGATTATCCGGTTTCGCATAGGAAAATTCATTGAAAGAGGCGCAACTCCAGGGGGATATTCAGAGATCACCAGATGGTTCTGGCACATTTCACTATAAATCTTGAAATTATTCCGTGGATAACATATATCTACGCTGCCGCCCAGAACGCCAATTGTTTTACCACCTGCAGAAATGGCTCCATTATGGGAATAAGTATCAATGCCTGTAGCCAGACCGCTGACAATAACTATACCCCGGCTCGCCAGTTCCCTTGCAAAATGTTCTGCCACCTCTCTTCCGTATATGGTAGGTCTTCTTGTGCCTATCACCGCCACGATATGCTCTGAACTTAGCAAACCGATATCGCCTCTGTAATATAGTGCCACAGGATTATCATGAATAACCTTAAGCTTATCCGGAAATTCATCACTCAGATAGGTGATCACATTAATACTTCTCTTGGCCAGTTCCGTAAAATGTGCCGCATACCAGCTGTCTATATCTGAATCCTCCAGTTCAAAAAGTATCTCATCTTTAGTCTCTTCCTTGATAACCTTTGTCTCCACCAGATGGTCCAGTATGTCATGGTCTTGCAGATTTATGTAAACCTCTTTTTCATTTTCAAATAGCTTTGTAAGCTTATGGATAGTGGGATGATTAATTGTCCTCAGATGGTTCAGCCACAATATATATTTCGATTCTTCTCTGTTATTATCTGTCATATAGCTTCACCTCCGATCTCATTTCTGAAGAACAGCGCTTCTTCTATATCATCAGAAGTTACATCAGAGTGACCATTAATATCCCCAATTGTCCGTGCCAGCTTAAGAATCCTGGTATAACCACGTGCCGAAATGATGCTATCTTCAAAAGCTTTTCTTAGATGCTCCTCACCTTTCACATCCAGCCTTATATAATCATCTATCCTGTTCTGTGGTATCTCGGAATTGTAATTAAAACTCTCATTTCTATATCTGTCAGCCTGAATTTCTCTGGCTCTCTTTACTATATCCCTGGCTTCTGCAGATGATATTCCTGTATCATCATCCCTAAGATCAAGATATGATACCTGTCTTACATCCAGCCTTATATCTATCCTGTCCATTATAGGATAGCTTATCTTATTACCATAATTGATCCTGTCCGTATCCGTGCATCTGCAACGCTTCCTGTCCGGATAGAAACCGCATGGGCAGTTGTTTCGGGCCGCCACCAGCATGAAGTTAGCTGGATATGTATAGGAAGCCTTCAGCCTCGATACATTTATCACCTTATCCTCCATAGGCTGACGAAGTGCGTCTATTACATTTCTCCTGAATTCCGGAAATTCATCCAGGAATAAAACTCCCGAGGTTGCAAGGCTGACCTCCCCCGGCATCACATTCATTCCACCTCCCAGCATGGCTATATCAGTCACCGACGAATGTGGGCTTCTGAAGGGCCTGGACTTTATGAAGCCGTCATCATTCAGAAGCTTGCCGGATATACTGTAGATCTTCGTGAGTTCCAGCATTTCCTCATATGTCGGTTCAGGCATGATCCCAGGAATACATTTACTGATCATTGATTTACCAGAGCCGGCGGCGCCTGTAAGTAAAATGTTATGGAAGCCAGCAACTGCTATGATCACGCCACGCTTCATGGTCTCCTGTCCTTTTACATCTGCCAGATCATAACTTCCACTTATCTCATGATCAGTTTCCGAATCATCATAACGTTCACAGTCAGGAATCACACCATCTTCAAGCATTGAATAAAGCTGGGACAAATGTCTTATAGGATATATATTTATATCCTTTATAAATGAAGCTTCTCTGAGATTTCCATAAGGGATAATGAATCTGTCTATGTCCATCTTATAAGCATGATCAATAGTTGGAAGCACTCCGGAAATAGGAAGAACAGAACCATCCAAAGCAAGCTCCCCAAGTATCAGGGAGCTTTGCAGAAAACTATCTAATTCTGAATCTCTGGATTTATCCGATAAGGATAACAGAATAGCCGCAGCTATAGGAAGGTCGAAGCCTGTTCCCGTCTTCCTCAGATCACCTGGTGACAGATTAACCGTCACCTTCCTTGGCGGAAGACACACATTGATATTCTTAAGTGCAGTGCGAACTCTGTCCCCTGCCTCTCTGACAGAAGGAGCGAGATTTCCCACCATACTGATACCTGGAAGTCCGGCGCTGATATCGACCTCTACTGAAATAATCTTGCCCTCGATTCCAAGGGCTGTACCACTTGTCACTTTACTATACATATAACTCCTTTCTTTGGCCTCTTCGGAGCATATGTATTTAGCTTATAAATAGATTTTAATAAAACGAAATACTAATATGTGAAATATACTAAATCGTCAGCAGCTGGTCCTGTTTTAGCGACAGAGTCAACATAGATGACCGGACCTTCGCCTTCGAATTCTGGATAGTATTCTTTCTTAATGGTACCTTCAACGATGACCCAGTCACGGTCATTTAAGTTCTTGGCACCGCCGTAGTATGATTTAAAACCGATAAATGCTATATCTGCTGCACAGCATGTCATAGCGAATCTGCCAGGCACAAATGTATTGGCACTATAAGTAGATGGCTTATGTACCTGCGCCTTAAACTTGATCTTCTTATCAAGATATTTATCAGGATTATCAGCGGCATCTATATAGAACAGACCGAAGTCTTCATCCTCAAGTTCTATAACAGGTCCGTCAATGTTGAATGGAAGCTCTACTTCATCATCTGCATTATCAACCACTCCGTCCTTATTCTCAAATATAACCTGAGCACGGCGATTCACTGCTCTGATACTTCTTCTGTATTCAGCCTTACGTGTATTCTCGTCACATCTGTTGAAGATGATCATATCAGCATTTCTAAGCTGATCCATCATTATCTTCTTCATATTTGCTACATACATATCAAATGTAGAAGCATCAACAAAGGATATGACCTGAACTACAGTCCATCCCTTAGGTACACGTATCTGGAATATCTTATCCAGTTCCCACATACCATTATATTCAAGCATTACATTTTCAGGCTTATACTTGGCACTGAGTTCAAGCAGATGCTCTTCTGTAAGATTATCATCATCTACAAATTCAAGATGAATATTAAGTGCTTCCAGCTGAGCCTTGTCATACTCAAGCTCACCCTCTTCTGCTACGAGAAGCAGTGTGCTCTTTCCTTCAGTGAAGCCATTATCTACAAGTGTTTCTGTGGCAAATTTTGTCTTACCACTTCCAAGAAATCCCATAAAGACATATACAGGAATTTCATTATTCTTCTCATTCATAATTTACACCACCATTTTGGTTTACATAATTCTATTTAGTGTTAGTTTACATAATATCTAGGATTACATACCGAAAAGTTCAGCAATCTTATCCTCTTCCAGCTTACTGCCGATAACACACAGCTTTCCTGTATAATCAGCTGAACCATCTCTGACTTCGAAGGAACCTGGTACAAGGTCGAACTCATGCCATACGCCTTCCTTATCAGGAACGATTCCCTTAGCACGGAGGATTATACCAAATTCTGTGCTATCCTCTTCTGCAAGCTTCTCTAAAATCTCATTCAATTCTTCTACGCTATACTTAACAGCTGTCTCTCTGCCCCAGCTAGTGAATACTTCATCTGCATCATGTCCATGATGGTGATGATGATGTCCACAGCTGCATACTCCATTCTCATCATAGTGATGTTCATGATGCTCATGTTCATCCTCGTCATGATGGTGATGATGCTCATGTTCATCTTCGTCGTGATGATGCTCATGCTCATCTTCGTCATGATGGTGATGGTGCTCATGCTCGTCCTCGTCATGATGGTGATGATGCTCATGTTCATCCTCATCATGATGATGGTGATGATGTTCATGATCATCTACCTCAGGATTGTAGCTGAAGTTCTTCATGATATCCTCGATAGATGAAGAATGCTCAATAGCATCAAGAATTACAACACCTGTTATATCATCCCAAGGAGTTGTGATTATTCTTGCATCACCATTATGCTCCTTGATCATATTTACAACTTCCAGCAGCTTCTCCTCAGTAGTATTCTGTGTACGGCTGAGAACTACAGTTCCACAAGCCTCTATCTGATTCAGGAAGAATTCACCGAAGTTCTTGATATACATTTTAGCCTTAGTAGCATCTGCAACTGTTGTAGCGCTATTAAGCTCTATATCAACATTCTGTCCAGCTTTCTGAACTGCCTTGATAACGTCTGAAAGCTTACCAACTCCTGAAGGCTCAATAATAACTCTGTCAGGTGCATATTCATTTACCACCTTCTGAAGAGCCTCACCAAAGTCTCCAACCAATGAACAACAGATACATCCGGAGTTCATTTCAGTAATATTGATTCCGGCTTCCTTAAGGAATCCACCATCGATACCGATCTCTCCAAATTCATTCTCGATGAGAACTATCTTCTCACTTGTAAAAGCTTCCTTGATAAGCTTCTTGATCAGAGTAGTTTTACCTGCTCCAAGAAATCCTGATATTATATCAATCTTAGTCATGATGACCGCCTCCTCGCGATAATATATTACGCATTCTTTTAAATGTATTTCAAGGGACGGTATAAATCCCGTCCCTCAATGTTCATAATCGACACCACTACATAACGTGCTTACTTCTCTATCTTCTTCTTGAAGACTGAAATAGATAAAGCAGGTACTGTAATAGTTATATAGTTTTTCCTTCCAGAAACCTTGCCGGCCTTGGACTGCTTAACAACCTTATTGTTATGGCCTTCTCCACCATACTTGGATGCATCACTGGAGAATATCTCCTTCCACTTTCCTTCTGTAGGAACAGCAAGCTTGTAGTTCTTCACATCATTTGGAGTGAAGTTACAGATGATAAGAAGTGTATCCTTCTCATCCTTGCCCCTTCTCTCAAAAGAAAGAAGTGAACGATTTGCATCATTTGCATCTATCCATTCGAAACCATCTGCTGATGAATCAAGTTCATATAAAGCAGGCTCCTTCTTATAAAGCTTATTCAGATCCTTCACATAATTCTGAGTGATGGAATGAGCATCAAACTCAAACAGTGACCAGTCAATCTCAGAAGATTCGTTGAATTCACTGAACTGAGCAAACTCCTGTCCCATAAACAGAAGCTTCTTGCCCGGATGAGTGATCATATAACCATAGGCAGCTCTAAGGTTAGAGAACTTATCCTCATAACCGCCAGGCATCTTCTCAATCATGGAACCCTTCTCATGAACTACCTCGTCATGGCTCAGTACTAAAATGAACTTCTCACTGTAAGCATAAACCATGCTGAAGGTCAGATCATTATGATGATACTTTCTATAAAGTGGATCCAGTTTCATGTATGACAGGAAGTCATTCATCCAGCCCATATTCCACTTAAAGTCAAATCCAAGTCCGCCTTCCTCAATAGGATGAGTGATCATCGGCCATGCAGTTGACTCCTCAGCGATCATCATAACTCCAGGGAACTTCTCATTCATCTTGGTATTGAGCTCCTTGATGAATGCTACAGCCTCCAGGTTCTCATTTCCACCAAACTTGTTTGGTCTCCATTCGCCGCCCTGTCTGCCATAGTCCAGATAAAGCATAGATGCAACGGCATCCATACGTATACCATCTATATGATATTTATCTGCCCAATAAAGTGCATTTGCAACTAAGAAGTTACGCACTTCATTTCTGCCATAATCGAAGATATATGTTCCCCAATGAGGATGCTCGCCTCTAAGTGGATCTGCATTCTCATAAAGCGGAGTACCGTCGAAACGGCCAAGTCCATGTTCATCCTTAGGGAAATGTGCTGGAACCCAGTCCATAATAACTCCGAGTCCCTGCTCATGCATATAATCTACAAAATTCATGAAGTCTGTAGGGCTTCCATATCTGGATGTAGGAGCATAATAGCCTGTTACCTGATAACCCCAGGAAGGATCATATGGATGTTCCATGATAGGCATAAGCTCTACATGTGTATATCCCATCTCCTTCATATAAGCAGCCAGCTTACGTGCTATCTCCTTATAGTTCAGGAATTCTCTTCCATCATCAGGTCTCTTCCATGATCCCATGTGGATTTCATATATATTCATTGGACTCACTTCATTATCAGTCTTGTTACGTGAATCCATCCATTTCTTATCATTCCATTTGTAATCTATCTTAGTTACCCTTGATGCATTTGCAGGACGAACCTCACATGAAACAGCATAAGGATCTGTCTTCATGAAGACATCGCCTCTCTTAGACAGAATCTCATACTTATATATCTCGTCCTCAAAATCTCCAGGGATAAAAAGTTCGAATATACCGGAATAATCCAGCTTTCTCATCTGATATCTACGGCCATCCCAGTTATTAAAGTTACCTACAACTGAAACACGCTCTGCATTAGGAGCCCATACAGCGAACAGCGTACCATAAACACCGTCTATAGTCATCGGATGTGCACCAAGCTTATCATATATCTCGTAGTGAAGTCCTTCATTGAAGAGGCTTATATCTACAGGATCGATAACTGGTTCAAATGTATAAGGATCGATAAATGATTCCTCATGACCATCTAAAAATTTCGCTTTGATCCTATAATCAAAACGTTTCTTATCTTTTAACTTGATCGAATAGAAGCCTTCATATCTCTCAGATACAAGAGAATATGTCTTACCTTCTGTAATATCTAGTATCTTAACAACCTTTGCATTTGGAAGATATACATTTACATATACATCATCAATACATTCATGTATTCCAAGTATATGGTGAGGATTATCGTGTCTTGCCTCTGTAAGCGCTTCAACTTCCATCCAGTTAATTGCAAATACTGCTTTTCTTCCAGCCATTAATTCATCCTCGTTCCTTTAAAATCCAATAAAAACCTAAAATATAGTATACCGAAATGACCCCTATCATGCAAGCAAAAATCGAAAAAGACAATAGGAATTAACCCATTGTCTTTTTAGCTCTAAAATTACTATTATTAGCCGTATTTTATTAAATCTTATGGATAAATATACCGCTTCTGAGCTTTGGCTCAAACCATGTAGATTTTGGAGGCATAAGAAGACCTGCATCCGCAACCTCAAAAAGCTCATTTATTGATGTAGGATACATGGAGAAAGCAACTGTCATATCAACATTTACTCTTCTTTCCAGTTCTCCCAATCCTCTGATACCGCCTACGAAATCGATTCTCTTATCAGTTCTAGGATCCTCGATACCCAGGACAGGCTCCAGTACATAATCCTGAAGCAGACTTACATCAAGTCCCTCTACCGGATCATCTGATTTAAGATCATCATGAATAGTAAGCTTATACCACTTATCATCAAGGAACATACCGAACTCGCCCTTTACAGCCGGCTGATAAGCTTCTGCAGTCTCTGCTACATCACATACCTCACCAAGCTTAGCAAGGAACTCATCCTTAGTTAATCCGTTAAGATCCTTAACAACTCTGTTGTATGGAAGTATCTCAAGCTCACTTTCAGGGAAAAGAACTGACAGGAAGAAATTGAAATCTTCATCTCCGGTATATCCCGGATTCTCTTCTCTCTTCTTAAGTCCAACCTTTACGGCTGAAGCAGCTCTATGATGTCCGTCAGCTATATAGATTCTGTTCTCTGCCTCAAATTCACTCTTGATAGCTTCAATATCTGCTGCATCACTGATAAGCCATACATTATGTGTAACTCCATCATCAGCAATAAATCCATAAGTCTTCTCACCCTGCTTAACACGGTTTACGACTTCATTTATTACATTTCTGTCTCTGTAAGCCAGGAATATAGGACCAGTCTGAGCGTTCAGATTATATATATGATTGATACGATCCTGCTCTTTTGCAGCAAGTGTATTCTCATGCTTCTTGATAGTTCCGTCTATATAATCATCCACAGAAACGACTGCAACGATTCCCGTCTGGGAACGGCCATTCATTATAAGCTCGTAAATGTAGTATACAGGAGCCTCGTCAGATATGTATGTTCCATCAGCCATATCTGCATCCAGCATCTCCTTAGCCTTATCATATACTTCCTGAGCATACATATCCTGTGAATCAGGGAACTGTGTCTCAGGTCTGTCTATTCTGAGGAAGCTCTTTGGATGTTCATCCACAAAAGCCTTTGCTTCTGCTCTCTTATATACATCATATGGGAGTGCAGCAACTACATCTACTACCTTTTCGTCTGGTCTATACGCCGCAAATGGTAATACTTTTGACATTTTATATCTCCAATCTAGGCACGAATGAAGTCCACAGCCTTACCTATAGACTCATCGTATTCATCATCGCTGGAATTGTTGAATATGAACATTTCAGGAATACCCTGTGGTGTAGAATAATCCTGAGTTGCTACGTATTCATCCCAATGCTCTATCTTCCAGGTATCTCTCTCTGAATTACGGGCAACCATTCTTGCATGAACGACTTCCACATCAGTATGTACCCAGATAATGCAAAGCTCAGCATTTTTTGCAGCAAGCTTCTTACGCATCATATCCAGCCATTCATGATCTCTGATCTCTGTCTTAAATGGAGCATTTATAAGAACTGTATCGTTATAATTAAGTGCGTTAAATGCGATCTCAAGGATTGCATAATACTCAGCATCTCTGATATTTTCCTGGAAAAACTGTGATGATCTGTCAAAAGGTTCTCCGGCAACCTTATATATCTGCTTTGAAAGTACAATAAGATCATCCTTATCAAGATAAACGCAATTGTTTAATGCTCTTGCAAGATTCTTTGTTATAAATGTTTTTCCACAGGCAGGTGGAGATGTAACAAGAACCAACTTCTTCTTCGCCATAGTACCCTCCTA
>JAEEGL011921098.1_pt1 | contig 14798 bp, 11 predicted proteins | sample 9134231 | NCBI WGS metagenome assembly JAEEGL01 (sample SAMN16246548, study PRJNA631951) | gut metagenome | biome: gut microbiome; feature: rumen; material: fiber-attached | host: Bos | place: Iran: Karaj | collected 2018-10 | reverse complement strand
GATAGGCTGCTTGTACTATAGTTTTTTCGTTAGCTTGGTCTTTACCATATATTTCCACACCTTTAATACAAATAGGAGCTAAAGAAGGAAAATCTGAGGTATGGTATAGTAAATCTTTTTTTTCTGAAAAAGCATCAACTTCATGAATAAATGATGTTGTATTAATATCTAGCATATAAGCAGTTTCATTAGGCAAAAAGCACCAGATAGTATCCGGATCCATTTTAAATTTACATTCAATTTGAAAATCCAAATAATAGCCTATAGTATTATAAGAAGCATCTAAATCGTAGGAAAACTCTTTTTGAATTCCGTTTTCATCATCTTTTATATATGGATATTCAAAATCAACAATAAATCCGATTTTTCGCAGATAATTACAAACCTCGTATTCAAATGGAAGCCCAGATTTTAAAAGAGCATTCTTATAAGAAGATTCTTTATTATTCCTATTTTCAGTTTCGCGCATAATTGTTTTTTGTATTTAAACCTATTCTAATGAATTATCATTCTTAGAAAGATGTTTAATTAGTAAATGAAAATAATCTTTGGTGAATTCGCCATACTATTAGTTAACATACACATAAATACTATACCAGTATGTAATTATTTTCAATATTGAAAGTGATGTGTACTAAAACAAAGCCAGTACATCATTTTGTACTGGCTTCATAATAACATATTTAATCTTATAAACAGTAAATATTCTTAATATACAACCTCACCCCATTCCCCGTCAACAACTCACGTGCCGAGTCCACGCTATCCACACCGTGTAAATTCTTAATCGGTGCAAACTCCTTCTCCCGCACAACTTCGTAGGCGAGATTGTTGTCCATCATGTGGATCATATCGAGAACAAGAAGCTCAAACTTGTAGCCGTTGGGTTGGGTTGGACTCACAAGCTGGCCGTTTTCGTCGATGAAAGGAATCTTCTTTTCGACAACGTGAACAGTCAGCTGATTGTTTACAATGTCTTCGAGTTTATCGAAAGCAAAAAGATAATTCAGAATCACGCCGTATTTATATTCCAGGCTGCCGTCGGCTGCGCGGGCTTCGGCCATTTCTTTAGACATTTCGTAGTATTCGACGATAGAAGGCTTGCCATCTTCCAGACAGAGCAGGCTCATTTTTTCCATAGGCTCAACCTTACGAACCACCTTCGAAGCACTCTGATAATTTCCAAGAATAATCGCACCAATAAAAGCCGGATCCGCAATCCACTGCAAAACGTTTCTAAAGGAGGGGGAAGTCTCCCCCTCGCTCCAACCGCCTGCGGTGGATTCCGCTACCCTCACGACGAGCAAATTATAGAGCTCTTTGCCCGTAATGCCCAAACGAAATAATAAGATTCTTTAACATTCCCACTCAGACTTATGATTGATATATTTATAAAATCTAAAACTATAAAAAATTCTCTTCAATCTTGCAAAGCTGATTTCCTGTAATAATCTGTATATTGATTCAAGCCCAATTTTACTAACCCAAGCAGGAGCACGCTTTATTTTTCCAGAAACAAATTCAAAGGTCCCGCCAGAACCAACAATATACTTAACACCAATTTTATTAAGCATATTGTATTGTTCTTCAATAAACCACTCTTGTTTTGGTGCACCAAAACCAACAAAAATAATATCTGGATTAAATGATTTAATTCTATCCATACAATTATTAATGAAGTTTTCTGAAAAAGGATATTTTTCATATGGTGGAGAATACCCTTCTATTTCAATTCCATATTTTTCTTTTACAATTCTAACAGCTTCTGCATTAGAATCTTCATATCCTCCAAGAAAGAACATTTTTAATGAATTTTCTTTAGCATATTGACAGAAATCATAAACAATTTCACTTCCTGGTAATTTTTCAGCATTTTGAAATTCTCTTGAAAATTGCTTTGCTTTTTTTAATGGTATTTCGCCATCAAAAGTTGCATAATGAGAATTAATATAATCCATGTATCGTTTATCTGTATTTGCAAGCACAATAAATTGTGCATTTACAGTTGCTATACATTTTGTTTCATTTTCTAATCTAGTAAATAAATCAGACTTGCTTAAAATATTAAAATTAACATTACAAAATTTCATAAATTGATTTTCCTCCAACAATAATTCCGTAATATATTATTAAAGTTATAATAACTATTTATTCAGTAGTTTAATACTATTTCCTTCTAAAAATGTAATTAGCTTTTCTTGTGATATATTGTAATAATCTAAAACTGCATTAAATTGAATATCATTTTTATTTTGTCCAACATTTTGCTGCATAAGAGTTGTTCCTTTTATAATTCCATATTCCCTATATGGATTTATAAATCTTAAATTTGTTATAGGCTTAGTAATCTGCCGTATTTTTTTATCATTTAATCGAACCATAAACCAGAACCAAATATCATCTCCAATTGGTGCAAGTTTCGTAAACAATTCTTCATTCATTATATCTTTATAAAATACATGAGGAGGATAAAGTATTCCAGAACACCCAATTATAAAAATGCTATTGTCTTCTCCCTCAATTTTATAATTATGATTCCATTTTTGGTATGTATTTATTTTATTATTGTCATAAGTAATTTTATATGCTAAATGACAACAAACATCCTCTGGGTATTTTAAGTGACTTTTATACAATTTGTATAACCACTTCTTTTCATAATATATGTCATCGTCTACTGTAATTATACAAGCATCTGGAAATCTTTGTAATGTTGGAATCAATTTTTTATACGACTTTATATCTTTACAAAAACTAAATTCTACTCCATAGTCTTCAAACATTTTTATATCTTCAGTGATGTACTTTTCATCTTCATAAGCTAGATTTACAATTATTGCATCAGGTTTTATAGACTGAGTTACTAAAGAATAAAGTGTATACTTTAATTCTTTTATGCGTTCGCCATAAGTAGTTAATGAAACAATTACTCCGCTTGCTCTCTGGACTGATGTTTTAATATTTCTTTTATTAATTGCATTATCTATACGCTTCAAATTTGCCTTTCGTCTTCCAAAGAAGAAAAATAGTTCTCTTGTAATTGCATAATTAAGGATTAATTTTCTTATTTTATCTTTATTCATATATGATCTCCTAATTCTCATATTTATATTTTTATCTAAAATTGTATACACATATTAGAAAATACATAGTCAAAAAAACAATGAATATAACTAGACTAAGAGATATCGTTTTCCTAGAAGAAATATATATACCATTTTGCTGTATTTCTGCAAATCCATAAACAATTAAAATGTCATAAATAAATGAGGTTGGATGTTGAAATCTGAAATCAAGAGAATTACAAGTCACAATTATTAGAACAATATTACAAATAAGAAAAGTGATAATTGGATAAAACTTTATATTTTTTTTCCTTAGAATTATAAGTATTCCATAAAACCCAAACAGTGAAAAAAAAGCACTAAAAATTGAATACCCTGAAAAAATAACTTGTTTTATCTCTGCAGTATTATTAAAACGAGGAATTGGAGCAACCCAAGCAAAACAAAAATTCATTAAATTAGCAATGAGCATATTATTTCCAAAAAACTCTCTCAACCGTAAATCTCTACTAATCTTAACCCATTTTAAGGGTGGTAATAAATTTGCGAGAATATCAGTACCTAAAAAAGCTACAAAGAAAATTCCTGCAACAAAAATAACAATCCACTTATAAAATATTTTTTGCATTGGATAACAGCCTATAAAGACTAGAATCAAAAAAATACTTACATAATTTCTAAAGAACCAAGTAAAACCTACATTCATAGCAAACATAAAAAAATGAAAAGTTTTATGTTTATAATGAATTTCAACCATATGGTATACAGCCAATACCACAAAAAGTGAAAAAATAGTCTCCTTAAGGCCACAAGTATTTATATGAACGCTACTAGCGGAGAATCCCCATAATGACACTACTATAATGGATAGAAAATTATTTAGAAATCGTGATGATAATTTATATACATAATAAGATGAAATTACATGTATAACACAATTAACAATAACAAGAGCAAGAATGCCATTTATAGGTTCTGGAAACAATTTATAAATAATAAATCTATAAGTGGGAAATCCCCAATCAGATAGAGATGCAGTTCTCGGTTCCATTTTAAGAACTCTAATAAGTTCGTTCCATGTACCTCCAAAAGATTTTTCTAACGCCTGTTGATAAACTAATGCATCATTAGCATCAAAACCTAAAGGTTGTTTTGTAATAAAATAATAATAGGACCATAATCCCAAAGAACATATTATCTGAAAACTTAGAATAAGTATTAGTGAAAAGGATTGTCTTTGATAATAAATAGAAACAGCAAAAAAGATTAAAAAAACAACAGGAAATACAATTTGTACGATTCTAATTCCTAATGGAATAGTAGAACTCTTATTAAAAGTTATTGCAAAAAAGGAAAACTCTGTTAGTAATACAAATAAATAAACCTTGAAGAGACTTATACTAAAATAATCATTTTTCGGTAAAAACGTTTTCATTTTACAAATCCAATTTTACTTATAAATCTCTGTAAAAAGTATGACATTATCCAAAGGATTCCTTTCATTCCTAATTTTGTATCTGGAAGTATATCATACTCTGGGAACGCTTTAAACATTAAACGATTAACAGACTTATAAGCTGTAAAAACATTTTTTCTATAAAACAACACCTTCTGTGAGCGTAAAACCTCTGAAACATTTATTTCTTCTGCAAAAATAACTTTATCTGCTAACGCATCAGTAAATATTTCTTTAGCAATATCTGATCGTATAATTACAGAATTACTTCCTATCTTATCATTATTATATGGTTCACAATCGATATCTCCCAAACTTATATCTGACAAATATGCAAAATGATCTAAACAAGCTACACATCTTTCTGGCTTAAAATATGAATGCATTACACTATATGCCTGTTCATATGGAACAACCATTTCTTTACTCGCATATATTGCCTTTACATTACCTAAACAACCATCATCTCTATATGAAAACTTAGTAATTCCATCTTTCACAAATCCATTTTTTATTAGAAGATAATCTAATCCACGCTTATCTTTAGTTCCAGAACATAATAACCCAATTCGTAAAACAATTTTTTCTTTTAACCACTTAAATTTTTCTTCAACATTATAAAATGTCTGTAATTGGCATGGAAGTCCAACAAATGCAACTTTTCCATTAAATTCTTTTAATTGCTTAATTATTCCATCCATATGAACTAGACAATACTTTGATGATTTAGCACTAAATATCTCATCCTCAGTCGTTGCAATAATTGTCTCAACCTCAAATGGATTTTCTTTTGAAAATCTTGTTACAACAGCACCATTAATTATTTTTCTTCTAAGCATATAAATAAGCAATGATGTTACAATTCCACCACTTGCACAATGAAATCGAGTTTTATAATCCGTTGAATGTGCTATATAACAAGAATTATAAAAACCTACATCTTGTATAAAATTACACTTATTTTTTTGAGAATCTGCAAGTAACTCAGACTTCTTATACCAATCAATACCTTTTCCACTACAAACTTCATAACATAAACCGCAACCTACACATTTTTTTTTGTCTACTTTTGGTACATAAAGAAAGTTATATTCTCTTATTGTTATAGCCTTAACCGAGCAAATATCAGCACATAATCCACAAGTGCAACAAAGTTTATTATTTGAACAATATTGAACGGTTCTATTTTTCATTATTAATTCCTTCAAATGCACGAGAAAGAAAATCAATTGACGATTTACGAAGAACATTAAGTTTTTGATTTACATCTGCATATGCAATCTTTTCATTCTGCATTTCATAAATATCAGAATCTACTGTATATCTTCGTGCAGTTAATCCCAATATAGAACATAAAGAACTAATCCTTGAATTTGTAGAGTTCTTTGCTTCTTCAGAAAAGCGATCAAATACAACAAACTGTTTTTCATGTATAATAGAAAATACACTTCCATGGAAAGAGTCAGTACAAACATATTTTGCATTTCTAATAAGATTTACAAATTCCGCAGGCCCTACATCAAAAGGAGTTTCATCATAAAAACCTTCATCAGAAGCTATAAACTCATCAATATGAGTTAGTGCTATAACTCGTAATCCTGTTTTGTTTTTTAAATCAGCAACTACTTTTCGATGCTCAGGATTATTTCCAATAAAATATACAAAAATATAATCACCAATATTATTAACAGTCTTTGGAATAAAACATTCCCATTCATGTGCGGTTAAAAGCAAAGTTGGATCAACCACAAGCTCAGCTCTCTTACCTGCTACTTCTGACACTATTTCAACTCCACGTTGTTCACGCACACTCAAGTACTGAATTCTTTGTAAAAAAAAAGCAGTTCTACTTTTCTGATAAACAGGAATGTTAGAAACACCAAAACTAGTGGCATATGATATTCTAATTGCAGAATCCTCTGTAAAATTTAAATTATAAAAATTTGTAGAAAGACCAGCTGGTAACCACAATTGGTCACTCCCAACAAGATATGCAGGAAGTTCTTTTCCTTTCATTTTTAATTGCGAATATGAAGAACAAATATTAGAAAGATTTGAAAAATGTGAATTTTCAAACTCTTCAAATTTTGAATTTCGAATACTCAATTTCTCTCTAAAAACTTGATTTTTCTTCAAGTTATTTGCGTATTTGATTCTTCTAAGTACTTCTTTACGAAAATTACTGTTAAATAGTTTTAAACACGAATTACAATAAAAGGCTATATCATGTTTTTTATTATATCGAATGATTTCAAAATCAAGACCTATTTTTTTTATATATTGTTGAGTTGCATATGCCTGAAGCATACTTCCATAATTTTTTACTGAGTAACAAATGCATAAACCAATTTTTTTCATATTAATAAAAATCCTTATACAAATACGAATCTAACTTAAGAGTATTTATTAATTCCAACATATATCTTAAGTTTTCAATTTTTATAGTATAATCTAAATCATCTTTTACTTCATCTTCATCCAAAAAATAGTGTCCAAATCCAGGCCAAATTTTTCCAGTTAATTTTGCTATAATCAACCTTGTTTTTATCATATTTCTAAAGCTTTCATCATTTGGAAAAAATAATTGGTCAAAACTAGAACCATATATAAAACCTTTTGATATTTCTTCTGGTGTATAATATATATTTACTCGTCCTAATCCACTTGCTCTAACAATTTTATAGTTTTCTAATAATTCGTTTAAAGCTTCATTATCCTTTGGGATCCCCCCCCCTGGTAATGACATAGTTGATATTTTTATTCCCATATTTTCAAAACTTTCTAATGGCTTTATTGCATTCCTAAAAACACCTTCTTTTGACATATTCGTCATTACGGTATGATTTAAAGTATGATATCCAACTTCCATACCATATGCTTGAGCTAAAAAAATGAATTCTTTAAGTCCTGATCGCTTTTTGGGGTCTCCGAAACAAAAAAAAGTTGCTTTTATACCATAATCATTAAATACTGGCAAAATATTGTCCCAATTTGGATTATAATAATCATCAAATGATAAAAGTACTCCACCATTTTGGCTTAAATTAATTTCATATATAGCATATGATGATCCCCATTCCTCATTAAATGTATAACTATAAGGTATTAAAATACTGTCATTAATTATTTTTGAATGATATGCATCAAATTTTACTAGAAAATCACCTAATTCAACATACAACAAGTTTCCATAGGGATCATTTTTAAAATTTAAATTCTGCATATTCTTTTGGATATACATATTTAACTCAACTTCAGATGAAAATTTATAATTATCTGGTGTTTCAAAGTTCGAGTTTGAATGATTATTACACCCAATAAATATTGATATCACTAAAATAATTAGAATATATCTTAACATTCTCATTTCCAGCCCCCTTGTTTTTCATATTGATTTATGAATTTTAATAAACCAACTTCTTCATTTTTATTTTTAATTAATTGTTCAATTTTTTTCCAATTAAAATTTATATCAACTGGATTTTCTTTAAGTCCTATTACTCGAGAGTCAATTTCAAGTAATTTTAACATAGTAAAAATTCTGTCATTCTGATTTAAGGAATTTTTTCCTGATAATGGTAGAACTGAGAAATTCTTATTCAAAAGTATAGAAAATGCTGTACCATGAAAAGAGTTTGTTATTATAAATTTTGCATTATACATATACCACAACCATTCCTGAGGATTTGGATAATATTCTTTATACAAATGTTGTTGAAACCCTTTTCCTGGAATAAAAACAATTTTGCAGTCAGCTTCTTTTGCATATTGTTCTATTCGATCAAAATCTATAACAGTAGAATTACCAAGTAAATATACAATGCAAAACTGCTCCATCTCCAACGAATTCAGTCCATTTATCAGTTTAAGATATTCTGTTTTATCATTCAGAAAAACAGGATCCAATGTAAGTTTTCCTTCGATATTCATAGACTTACATATATTTATTCCCTGCATCTCTCTACATGTAACAAAACTAAATCTTTCAAGTAAAGGTTTTACAAATTTTTGTAATGCTTTACCATATTTATCTTTTCCAAAAGAAGCTGCATATGCAATCCGTTTAATATTTTCATCACCGAAATTCAAATAAAAAGCCTGTATTTTATTTGAATAAGGTTTATATTGATCTGAATAATTCCAAACCTGATCACTACCGGTAATATAAAAGTCTGCTTCTGGCGGATTATCTTTTAATTCACCAATATTTCTATACTCTCTATCAGAAAAAGTAATATACTTTTTTGCAAACTCATAAAAATGTCTATCTATTGATTTAGATTTTTCTAAACGCTTCTTATCTGTCAATTTTAATTTTATAAAATTAAAATCAAAAATATATTTTAAAGTATAGAAGTATTCATACCATTTTTTTTTACGAACGTCTTTTTTATATTGATACCTTATAATATAAGCATCTTTTCCATGTAATCTTAAAAAATGTTGTAAAGAAAAAACTTGTAGTTGCTGACCATAATTATCAAAGGCATCCCATAACGTCATTATTCCTATTTTCATATATATATCATCCTTTATTAAACACCAAATAGAATTTTTGCTTTTTGGCTACCTAGCATTTTCTTAAATAAACAACAAGAACCGAATGAAAGAGAACAAACAATAAATAATTCAATTATTTGCGTTATTGCCCCACCCTGTGCAATAATATACGAATTTTTGACACAATAATTAAAAATTAGGACATAAATAGGATGGATTAAATACATTCCGAAAGATAAATTTCCAATATTTATAACAGTTCTTTCAATTTTATTTGGTTTGAAATAATTCTCATCTTTTTCGTTAAAATACATAATTAAATTAATAATAGAAAGAGCATAAATGACAGAAGAAATTTTTAATTGGCCAGCAATAAATGAATCTGAAAAATTTTTGAGCAACAGAACCTGAACTTCAAAAGCATTAAAAAGGATGGCAAATGTCAATAAAAAGAAGGGATGTTTCTTTATACTTTTACTTATACTCTGATAAAATATTCCATAAATGTAAAATATAAACCAGTAAAGAAAAAAACATTTTGCATTATTATCAATTACAGGAGGATTATAAAAATATCTTAAAGCTAATAAACTTAGATTAAAAATAAGTAAAACATAATTTGAAGCTTTATATTTTAGCAATAAAGGCGTAATAATAATCAATTGAAATAAAACGAATACAAAATATAAATGGAACCAAGCATTTCCTGTCAGAACAGCAATTAATTGTTTTACAAAAAAAGATAATTGTATTGAATTGTATCTCTGAAAGATTTTTATAATTACATAAATACACGAAAAGATTAAATAAGGTATACCTATTCGGACAACTCTTTTTTTTATCCATTTTACTGGATTCTGTCTAACCTCATCTTTATTTACAAAAAAAGCACTTAAAAAGAAAAACAAACCCACAGCAAAATTTAAAAACTGTCGTTCAAAAATCCAAAAAAAATAATTATAATTGAGAGGAAAAACTGAGTTCTTGAAATCTATTCCATTTTTACAGTGAATGAGAATAACAACAATAATAGCAATACCCCTTGCAGCTTGTAAAAAATCATTTCTTTTTTTTAACGTCTTATCCATTTTTTTATCCCCCTTTTTATTGCTCTCAAATAATATTCACAATCTTTTTTTCTTCCATATTTTTTAACAACTCTATTAAAAGTTAATGATTTCAGTATTTTATAAAAAGCGTCTCTTTTTTCTCCTTTTTTTGATGCATAAATAACAGAAGGATTATATTTTATACAATCCTCATATTGTAATTCTTGTATGTCACAACCTTCTAACTTAGACACAACATTTTCACCTTTTATTGTATTGACTATCATTAAAGAAGTCCCTTTGTTATCAAATAATTCAGATTTAACTTTATTGATTCCCCAAAAATCGCCTAATGTTATATCGGCTTGACTATTAGTATTTTTAAATTGACAGGTATAACATGATTTTCTTAAACAATTATTACTTAAATAAAGATTCATAAATAAATCTTTATCATGATTAACTGAATAAACTTTACCATTATTAAATACCCCAAAAAGATTATAATTTAACCACCCTTTCTTTTTATTTCTAAAAGAAAAAAAATTCAAATTAGATTTGTGTTTATTTATAATAAATGTTTTATACTTATCCCAAAGTAATTTTGAAGGAACTCCATGACAAACAATATCGACCAATAACAAATTATCATAATCTTTTTTTAGCACATTTTTTAAGCCCGCTATTTGACATGGTGTTCCAGTAAAAAGAACTTTTCGTCCTTGTTCCAAAAAAAGTATACAATCTCTATATGTATTACCTATTTCACTTTGTATATATTTTGAACCTCGAAATAATAAAAGCTCTTCGCTACTATCTGTCCAACTGTGAACAACAGAAAAATCATCTGAAAATTTTGCACCAAAGACAACACCACCTTCAGCAAGAATCTTTTCTGCTAGTGCTGTAAACATTCCCCCGCTGGAACTTTCAAGACGGACTTTATCATTTGAATTTATGGCAGCAAAAGCTATTCTTTTGTCATTATTATTCTGAGTTGGAGTCAGTATAGGACAAGTTCTTTCACATTCTCCACATTCAATACATTTAGATTTATCAATTTGAGGGTAAAGAAAACCTTCGAAACTATATTGCATTGAAATTGCAGACTTCGGGCATCTTAAAAAGCAAGCATGGCAGCCAGTACATTCTTCAAGCGATTCTATTTTCATTTTGGATTCCTAAAAAATTTTACTTTCAGTTTTTCTACAACAGTATTTCTTTCTACCTTAGACATTCCAACAAATAAAACACAGAATAATGTGCATAAAATTGATATAAACAAAGTTAGGAATAAACGAATCAAACATTCTTGCAATTTCATACAAATAATGCATGGAATCACTGCTGAAAGTACAACAACCATTACACAAGGAATTACTGTAACTGTAATAAACTGTTTTACAGATAATCCCGATATTTTTTTTACTATAAAAAGTCTTATAATAAATGCTAATGAAGTAATACTAATTGCTATAATCATAACAGTATAGGCTGGGGCTCCAAATCTTAAAGCAATATATGAAACGGGCAAGTTGCACAGTAGTAATCCGCCAACAACACCCTGATAAAGTTTTATTTTTCCAGTGGCCTGAGCAATTGTCATTAATGGATAACTGATTGAATCAATTACAGCATCTATAAGAGCTAGTCTTGTAAAAATAACCGCAAGTTCAGGAGGATTCTTAAGCCAGATTTTTAAGATAATATCCATCTCCAAAATTAAAGGTAGTGCAAAAATATACATAAGATAAAAAGTAAATTTACAACCTCTATAAACCAATGCTTTACATTCATCATTCTGTCCTGCCGCATATGTTTTAATAATTTGAGGCCTAAGAGCTGTACTAAAGCTTTGAGAAAAACTTATTACAGCAGAATTTACCTGCGCTGCTATCGCACGTGCTGCATTTACAACTGCACCAAACTTAATATTCAGTAAAATATTTATTATTTGATTTTTAACAACCCCTATTGAAGCTCCAAATAAATTCCAACTGCTATAATTAATAATTTCCTTAAATAATTGTATATTCTTTATGAAATGTAATTTACACTCAATATAATGTTTATGGCAATAAAACCTATAAATTGATGTATTAATCATTGAAACAATCATCAACAAAATACCATAAACAACTAATTTATCATATGGTAATATTGGTAACAAAAATACAATACAAAATTTCAAAGCAGTTTCTATTATACTTACATAAGCATACACTTTCATGTTTTCATGAGCTATAATACAAGCCATATACGGAGTTGTTATCAAAGTAAACAGAAATGAAATTATAGCTGCTTGAAAAATCCAATTTGCAGCAACAATTCTGTTTTCTGGTATAACCAGCTTACAGTTCACAAACCAAAGGCCTAATGTTTCAGCTAAAATAAGAACTATAACTGCAAGAAATATGTAAATCTCAAATGTAACACAAAATGTAATTTTTAGATGTTGCTCATCTCCTTTTCCAAGATCAAAAGAAAAGTATCTTTGACTAGCAGTTGCCATTGCCCCACTTAGAAAATTAAACATAGTAACAACACCAGCTACTACATTATAAACACCATAATCCTCTGCCCCCATTACGTTTAGCAATACTCGAACTGTAAACAAAGACACCAGCATTATGAGAATCTGGCGAAAATAGAGCATTATTGTATTTTTTGCAACACGATTAGTATTAGTATTAATAGATGGCATAATTTATACTTAATAATTGATTTTTTTATTTCTCAACTCCAACTTACAAGCTTTCTGAAATATAAAAAATGCGGTAAGGCTATAGAAGGGTTGCGAAGCAAGAAACCAGAACGAAGTGAGGATGCCAAGCGCGAGCAAGCCTTGAAACAAACGCCCCCTTAATGTGTACCTACATTTTTTTCTGATAGAGTCTAAAAAAAAAGCCCTCTCCTCCCATTGGCATGCTTACTGAATCGAACAAAAAAATCAGCAGATACCCTTCACAGAAATCGCTGTGTACGGGAATACAGACTACAATGAAAGCTGCATCTCTATCAATCATTGACAGCTGCTTGTAATTGATATTGGATGATATTAAAGGGTTTGAGCATCTGTGTAGCACAAGTCTACCCGTTGGCTACCTCCTAAAATATCTATTTCTACGGTGACTCGCTGACAGCGTTGGTTCACTCGTATAATTTATTATCCGCTGATTCTAATCAGAACGGACATAAAAAAAAAGAACTTTGAACCGTTGCAATCTTTTGAAAGCAGTTGGGTTGCAGAGTCCTTAAACTTTTCTTCGCTACCGGTTTTCACCATTATGCAATAGCATTCCTCAATCTTCTATATATTACCTTATCAATAAGTATATTTCAAGTTACTGCAGTTTTAATAATTTATTATAACAACCATTAACTTAACCATCATTATAATAACAATCTTGAATTACTCTTGGTTAAATAAAAAAGCTCGTCCAATTGACGAGCTTTAGTTTTGAGACTGACACGATTCGAACGTGCGACCCTCACCTCCGCAGGGTGATGCTCTAATCCAGCTGAGCTACAATCTCATTCATCATGTTGTGCAGTAGAACTGCTTTCTCGGAAGCGACAGGAGTTGAACCTGCCCACCCCTTACGGAAGTGACGGATTAGCAATCCGTTGTATTACCGCTCTACCACGCTTCCATTTTAGCGGAGCGAGAGGGATTCGAACCCCCGGACCCGTGAAGATCAACGGTTTTCAAGACCGCCCCAGTACGACCGCTTTGGTATCGCTCCATTAAGTGTTGTTATAATATAGGTTTTAAACAGTTGTGTCAAGTGAAAATCACGAAAGTTTGTAATTTTTTTCTTGTCTAAATCTTGTCTAAACTTGTCTAAACTTGTCTAAATCTCGTCTAAATTAAACTTTATACCAGTATTTTTCCTCATCTACATTAATTAGACCAGCATTACGCATAGATTGTAGAATATTTTTAACCTTATTATATTTCTTTTCTTCAGTAAGAATATCTGACAGATGTTTACCTATAAGTTCCTGTATCTGGCTTCTGTTAGCTTTACCATATTGCTCCAGATAAGCCAGAATCTGCTGTTTGTACACATCATCATCAAATGCTCTATTACGAATATACGAAGCCATTAATTTACTGTCTTCTGTATTTTTAGATATTTCTGCAGCAATATAGAAATTTGGTTTTCGCCCTTCTATTAAATTTTTATTCTTAAGCAGTTTGATTTCATGGTCAGAAATTTCTTTTCGCTTTTGAATTTTATCTAATGCCATTACTTCAAATAATGATAAATCATTATTCTTTGTAATTATTCTGGCAAAATTTTCATCTATTACATTTCCAACTATTTCAACTTTTACATAGTTTTCTTCAAAACTATAATCAGGCATTGGAAAACATCTTTTTTGCTGCTGCAGATACAGCTTTCGTATACCACCACCCTGAGTTTCTATCATTCCAAGGTTACGCATTGATTCAACCAGGAAAGGATTTCTATATACAGATTCCGGACAGTCATTCATAACAACTCTTTCAACCGAATTAGGAATAAAGGAACCTGCATTTCTGAATATTAATTTCTCATCTTCATATTCAACAACTTCAATTCTAGCACCTATGGTATAATCCTGATGTGCAATACAATTATTTAAAGGTTCTCGAATGGTAAAAGGGTCATATCTCATCATTTCATCAGGAAAGAGAGTTCCTGGCCTGATTGAAACCATTCTAACATTTCTTATTTTTGT
>JAEEGL016798417.1_pt1 | contig 14799 bp, 12 predicted proteins | sample 9134231 | NCBI WGS metagenome assembly JAEEGL01 (sample SAMN16246548, study PRJNA631951) | gut metagenome | biome: gut microbiome; feature: rumen; material: fiber-attached | host: Bos | place: Iran: Karaj | collected 2018-10 | reverse complement strand
TAATAATTCCCCTGTCCTAATTCAAACGTTAGAAATCTACTTATTGCTGCAGAGAGAGAACTAGAAATAATGGAGAACATACTTACCACTCCTCCAACCACATTATAAATGCCATAGTCATCAACACCCAGTTCTTTTAATACCACCCTACTCGTATAAAGTGATATTATCATCATGATAAGCATTCTCACATATAACAGCAAAGTGTTTTTTGCAATACGTTTGCTTTTTTTACTATTGTCATTCATACCTAATATCTTTTATACTGTTTAGAATAGGAAAGAAGTAAAATATACTGTATTACAAAGAAATTGTGAAAGAAGAAATTCAACTCAAAGAACATCATTGCTATCACACAATAGAAAAATGGTCGAACCTCTTTATCTGTTGCTTTAAAGAGTTTAAAAAGCATATAAACATATAAGATGCCACCGACTAGTCCTGACCTCAAAAATATATGTTGTGCTGTATTGAAGAAGAAACTGACTTCTTCATTATCCATACGGGTCTGTGACACGAAATCGGCAAAAATGGCTGCATTTTGACGTATAAAATTGCTATAGTCGTAATCTGGAATGCCAAATATCTGACTTTTCAGATCCAAATGTGCATATAGAAGCCACCCACTATAAACACGACTAAACGCGTTTGAACTCTCACCACTAAGTTCTAAATTCAGTTTGTCGAGTGCAGTTTGGAATACAGGTAGAAGAAAGAACAACAGAACAACAAACAAAATGAAAAAAAAGTATCTACGTCTTTGTGCTATAGGCGCATCAGCATAATATACGCCCCACAAAATCAATGAGACAATAATACCCGAGGTACTCGTCGTGAGGAGGATACAAAGGGTTAGGAAAAACGAAAATAACATCTCTTTTCTGCCTAAAGCCAAAAACAGAACAGGTAGTAAAAAGGCAACAATTGCAGATGGCTCTGTAAAGAATGCCACTGGGCGACTGCCTTCCTGCTCCCACGCTTCATCTGGCTGCCCCTCACTTAGTTTTGGAAACAAGGATATAGTGCTAACTGTTTCATGAAGGACATATATTTGAAATGCTTGATATATAACCGCCAAACATACAATAATCGCAAGCAATTTCCATGTCTTATATAAGAGGGTTCGATCTAAATGCTGTGAAATAATTGTGACGATAAAAATGCTTATGGAATACCTATAGAAAATGACATAAAACCAAGGGGTTATTGACAGACGACTTATTAGGGTGATATAAATTGTATAAAAGAAAAAGTATGCAGTATAGATGATTAGAGGCGAGAAGACATTACCCTTACCATATCTTAATAAACAAATAACTGAATAAAAAAAACAAATTGACATACCTATTGTAAGCTTTGCAATACCAAAATATTGCATAAATAGGAACGCTACAGGGAGCCATTTAGACCACAAAGATTCAAGTGGCGTAAATTTTTGGGGATTGCAGATATTCATCAACAATTATTTGTTTGTGATTTCACGATATAATTGCAAATACTGTTCGCACACCTTGTCCATGGAGAAGTTGTGTGCGAACTGGATTATTTTGTCCTTATCCCAGTTTTTTGCGAGCGAAATTTGAATACCTTTCGCCAAAGCCACTGTACTGCGATCAGTAATAAGTGTTATTGCACATTCATCATATAAGTCATAAGCTGCATCAATGTCACTGAAGATGACTGAGGGAACGCCAAATGTTAAAGCCTCAATTACAGACAGTCCAAAACCTTCATCAATACTTGCCAGAACATTAAGGCATGCACGTTCTAATGCATAATTGACTTGTGCCCTGTTGGCAAATCCATAAACATACATTTCGTTCGATAGGCCCAACTCATTGATTCGTGTCGTTATCTGCCCTCTGGTAAGGTCGTTGCCAAAAAAAATGACAGCATATTGTCTACGAATGCTATTGGGCAGTTGTGCCCATGCATCTACAACTTGTTCTTGGTTTTTCCTCTTCGACAAGCTACCTATACAAGTTATGATTTTACGTCCACTTGTTATAACTTCGTCACAGATGTTTACTGGAGTTGATGGCTCTATTTCGTTCTGTTCTGTACCATTTAGTATAATTCTAATATTGTCTGGTTTCTTGAGTTCATAGTAGTCTATAGCCCTTCTTTTCACACCCGAACTGATGGCTACTATCGGCCATTGGTGTAATTCCGCAATTCTTAACAATTTCCCCTCAAGTCTCCGAAGTTCTGGAGTTGTCTTCACGGTTGGGTTTAAACCTATCAACCCATGAAGCGATATGACAAAAGGAACCCCGACTTGTTGGCAGGCTCTTATCTGGTTCATTACCTGTGGATTGCATCCATGGATGTTAACTATGTCAGGATGGACATCATTTAAGGTATGACGAAAAGTCGCCACATCCAAACGGAAATAGGCACTCTTTAAATGATAAACAATTGACCCACTAGACTTAATGAAATACACAACTGCGGACAGATAATCAGATAACCGACACCACCTAAGCAGATTAAGTCTAGAATGATTGATGTATTTTATACCATTTATTTGAGCTTCACCAGTAAATTGATACGTAAGGACAAAACTTTCTACGGTCTTGGCCAGATACTTTACTATCTCGTGAACATAGAGGGCTAAGCCTGACTTGTCGTTTGTTAACAGATTCTGCTCAGGCTCATAAATTTTAGGTACGTAAGATAGAACTTTCATGTCTTTTTTGAATTAATTCACTAAATAGATAATGAGGTTTACTAAATACAATATATCCTTTTTTAGTCAACGAATCATATTGTTTTACATCACAATAGTCATCCACGACTAGTTTCTTCCCGGCATAAAGAGATTCGAACAAGACGGTTGAGCATATTGAAACAAGGTATTCTGATTGCGCAATTGATTCATTAACACTCACCTCTTTGGGATCCTGAATACATTCTTTTGGAATGTATTTCCTAACTATGTGCATATTTGCAAACCGAGGATGTGGACGATAAAGGCATTTCTTCCCTTCATACAGAAACTGACGTAAAACAGGACCTAACTTTTTTAGGGATTCCTCATTATTAGAGGATTCGTAATATGTAAAATAAACGGGATATTCTGCAAGGGGAGGAAAAGATTTTGAAGAAATCCTATCAGGAATGTATTCACATATAGGGCAAGTACAATGCATTTCACGAAAAAGATTTGTATAAAATAAATCCCACGTAAAGTAAGTTGAGAATCTTAAAAAGCCTTTTTCAAGCTGAAAAAAACACTCGCCATGCATAAAACAATTGTGGATTACTCCATATTGCTCACATAACAAAGTGGCAAGAGGCTTACCAAAGTGTTTCTCATCTGCAAATGTAAAAATTGCCAATGGATGATATGTCTCTATAACTCGGGTATAATCGGCCAGGGTAATTAGTACAACAAAATGATAGTAAAATGACCATGGATGTTTCAATACAGATTTAAAATAGATATTCAACGCCTTTCTCTTCACAAATGATTGAAAATACTGCTTAGATACCACATACCTCTTTGTATTATACTTTTTTAGTTCTTCTTTTGGCAGGATGTCATCAACATCATTGAAGGTTGTCGATTTCAAAATAACAGCTCCAACATTTCTAAATTCTCTTTCTTTATGGAAAAATCCTCTTATCAAATAAAAAACTATAAAAAAAACAGACAAGAAAAAAGAAGCTATATTTAACATGCAGAAAACAATCATCTTGTCTTTGAAAGATATCCACTTCCGACATTGATATTTAACATATGCAATGTCATAATCATTCCCTGCTGGCTCATGTTCCTTTGCCCAAGCCAATTGCATCTCTTTAGGAATATTTGTAGAATCCTTGCCTTCTAATCCTCCATGTATTATTGATTTATAGATATTATTTATCATAGTCTTTTTGCTTTGTTCTGAATAATAATTTTTGCAATAAGACGTTTCAAACAAGCAATGAAATAAGAACATGCCTGAAACGGGGAATAAAGTCCATCAAACTTGTAATCCACAATGTTCACGTGTACTCCCAGTGATTTTAGAAGTTTGACTTTGGTGTTATAAAGAGTACGACTGAATACAATAAAACCAGCTTGAACATATTGTTGAATCTCGTCAGGAAAAGCTCTCGAGTACTTGAAAGGATAAGAAATGTAACTAATTCCCAAATCTCTCAGTTCATTGATGCGTGTTGGAATGTCTATTACCATACTGTCATGTTCATGCCTTGCACCATATATACCCTCCAATCCGCAAGTTTTAACAGCCAAAGACATGGAATTGTTATATACTTCTACAAGTATACGGTCTTTAAGTTCTAGCCTTTGGCCGATGATTCTTACCAATGATGAGCAAAACAAATTCGCATCTTCAAACTTAAACAAACCAAACATATCCATCATGATTATCATATCTGGGTATTTCATCAACAAATCAGGAATCATTTGCAAACTGATAGGTGTAAGGCCTTTTGTTGTAACAGGAAATAAACGTTGAGACATGAACCATTTATATGTATAACTATGAGGAATCTCAACAATATCTAAACGCATCAAAGACTTTTTGTCCACAGAATGGGCAATGGCTACGAACTGATTATCGGAAGTTTGTGCAAAATCCATTTCAAAGATACGGACGCCCTTTCCATACCAATATTCAAGTGCCTCCAAAGCGTTTGTCTGCCTGAGACCTGCATACGCACCCAATCCGTGCATACAATAATAGAAGCCATTGGCTATATCTCTATTTGTCATCACTAATCTTTATAGTATTTTTTCATTCCCCATTCAGGAGAATCTAGAAGCATATTATCTATATGTTCTGGTTTTCTATTCTCCTCTGATGGCATAGTCTCAAAATTTCCATACATTTCTCTCAAAAACAATGAAGCATTTTTTATAGCCATAACCTGTTTCCCTCGAAAACTCAAAAATTGATAACCTTCATCATATTTTTCTTTATTAAATCTTCTCTTTGTTTCATACATACGTGACGTAAAACGAGTATAAATACCGCTTCCTTCTGATGTCCCAAGCTCTACAATCTCATCATTCAACTCAAAAACATCACGCTTTCCTACGTATACTTTTGCAATAAACTTCATCAACTCACCAATTAATGATCGAATAAACATAACAAGCTTTAAATAATTAGCTCTCCTAAAGTTTATCATACCATTATTAGCAAAAGAACATCTCAATAAATAGGTTAAATACTTACGCTTATAAAATTGCCATCTACTTTTAGGCATTTCATCATTAATAAACAGGTCTATATAATATCCTTTATTGGAATGCGCGGGGGTCGTGACTCGGTCTAGAAATCTTATTTTCACCAACCTAATTGATTCGTCAAATTGAATTGCTGCACGAATTTTCTTATATTCCTCTCGTGTAACCATGACATCCGCATCATCATCCCATGGGACAAAATCTCCATGTCGTAGTGCACCCAACAAGGTTCCATCTGCGATGGAATATTTGATATCATGTCTTTGACAAAAATCATCAAAAACCATAATTACTTCCAATAAACTATCATGCGATTCCATTAAACCATATTTGGTCTCATAGTGACCTACCTCAGAATAGGGGTAAGGTGGTTTGTGATTATTCATTTTATGCGTTTTTATCGGTTGTTTTTATATTTATACGTCCACTTTGAAGCTTATAATCGTATGAATGTTCACCCTCGGCTCTGAAGTCTGCATGATAACGTTCTAGAACGCCTTTGAACACCTCATCGTATTGAGGGATGAAAAGATCATCCTTAGCTTCAATATGCTCAATAATTGCTTTAGCCATGGGAGCAGTTATATCTAAATCTGTTTTGCCAGCTGTAAATGAAGTGCCCTTTAGGGAACCAGGACTTACATTCAGTATTCTATTAGTTGACCCACTCTTCTTCAGTTCCACATTCACACTTTCAATAAAAATCTTTAATGCTGCCTTTGTAGCTCCATAAACGGCAAAGAATGGTGAAGACATGAACCCTGCAATACTTACCATTACTCCACAATAGAAATCTTCCTGTGCGTCCAGCTTGTCATAAAACCTATGAATCAATCGGAGAACAGGTATCGTATTTACGTTGAAAGAATTCATGATGTGACTCTCGGGCACGTTCTTGAAGAGAGCCAACTTACCAAAACCTGCCGTTATCATCAGCGCATCAATGTCTGTGAATTGGTCAAAGAAGGAGTAGTCTTCATTTGTGAGATCAAAATGATAAGCTTCAAACTTAGGGTTTAGATACTCCTCTGAGAGTGAAGCCTTATCCACGATATAGACTTTTTCAACGCCATCACGCTTTGCGAGTTCCGTAGCAATACTGAGCCCAATGCCGTTTGCTCCTCCAACTACTAATGCTCTTTTCATCATATCTCTGTTACATTTTCTCCTTTACGGTATTTCTCAATAATCTCTGCTATCGCCACACTCTCCCTGCGACGTAATTTATAACAACTACGACGGTTGTTCACTATCATCGATAAGAATTCCTGTATTTCATAGCGCAATCCTTCACCATCATAACTGTAGAAATACTTCTTGTTCTTGGTCTGATCCTCATAACGGACTTCAAAGTAATCTGTCAGCCACCAAGGAGCAGGCACATAAACATATCCCTTAGTTCCGGAGACCACCAGATTTCCTTCTGTTTTCACACCTATACCAAGTGTGAAAGAAGAAGTGGCGTGAGGGTAATTGATAACACCCTTCGTGTAAATATCAACCCCGTCCTCACGTTTGGTATGAAAATTCATATCTTGCCAGTCTATGCCCAATAACTTGACAATGGCCATCAGAGTTAAGGGGGCATGTTCCGTCATTGCGCCTCCTGCCTGTTCTGCATCCAATTCACGAGTCGGCCTTTCTACCATTTTGCTTAAAGAGGCCTTCACGTCCACCACATCACCGATGATTCCACTCTTTATCAGCGTTACGATATGTCCAAATGCAGGACAATAAGCAGTCTTGCTGGCCTCCATCAGCACAAGGTTTCTTTCTTCTGCCATTCGATAGAGTTCCAAAGCGTCCTCTTTACTCAGCATAAACGGAATCTCACAAAGCACATGCTTGCCAGCAAGTAAACTCCGCTTAACATAGTTATAGTGTGTCAAATGCGGCGAAGCAACATACACAACATCTACATTTTGAACGAATGAATCAAACTTCGTATAGGCCTCTATATGATGCTTCTGTGCAAACGTATCTGCTTCACTTTGATTTGGATTCAACACCGCAATCACCTCAGCACCATTCACCACCTTGACCTCCGATACAAAACGGTTAGCGATTCGCCCACAGCCTATGATACCTAAACGGTATGTACTTTGACTCTCTTCTCGAAGCATCGTAGAAGATATTCCTTCAGTTCTCGGTAGGTAAACAACCTTGCAATACTCATTCAGATAGTCAAAAGTCCCCACCCAGTCACTTCCAATGGCAAAGATGTCCACATCATACTTTTGAATGTCATCAATTTTCTGCCCAAGGTAATCCTCGATGATTACCTCGTCAGCGTAGCCTGTTGCCTTCACCGCTTCCACGCGTTCCAGAACGTTGTTACGTACGTTCAGTTTCCCACGACAATGGTCAAAACTATCGCTGGTAACACCGACTATCAGGTAGTCTCCCAGCTCTTTTGCTCTTCGAAGTAGATTTATGTGCCCTTGGTGAAGTAAATCAAAAGTGCCGTATGTAATAACACGTGTCATAATTTGAGTTCTTGTTTCATGAAAGTGTGTAAATATATACCTTATTGTCTTCTTTTTGATTATTCCACTGCAACTATGGAAAACAGTATTATTTTGGAAAGATTATTTAACAAAACAATTCCATCCCAAATGAAGTATTATCGTATTTTGTCACATCTCAATCCTCTGATTGAAAGCAGAGAAACATGAGAGCCGTAACAATCTAAAAGCTTAAAACACTTATATCCTAGTTGCGAATAATTATTTAAAAACAACTCTATAAAGTTAGATTGTAAAGAAAATATCAAAACTATTATATGTATCCTTTGAATGACTCTTCGTGTTGTATCAGAAACCATTGTTAGAGTTCTTGTTGAATGATGCTATCAATATCGATATCTTTAAATTGTAAAAGCCGTACAGCCGCTTCTCGGAAAGCACCACATCCCCCATTGTGATCACAAATAACATCAGCGACATCTTTAGCTCGCTTGTCAGCATCACCAACCGCGAATGAAAGTCCGCACGCATCTAGGAGTTTGATGTCATTTAATTCATCTCCAATGAATGCAACATTCTCCATTGTAAGTCCTTCTGAAGATAGAAATTCTTGCATTGCTTCCACCTTGCGATGAGTACCGTAGATATACTTTTCTATCTTTAGTTTTTTTGCACGTTGTTCGACGATTGGTGAATTTTCAGTCGTGATAAAACCAGTTTTGATACCGCATTGGCGTAATAAAAAGAAACCTGTGCCATCCCGTAAGGAGAATCGTTTTAACAGTTCCCCCTCGGGTGAATAGTATACTCCTCCATCTGTCAGGGTACCATCAATATCACAGAAAAACCATTTGATATTGGAAGCCTTCTGACGTAATTGATCAAGCGATATCTCCTTCATAAATTGTCTTATCTGCTGCAATATCCTTAGTGGCTTTCTTACCAAAGAGATCCCAATATAGTACAGGAGAGATACCACCTCCGGGGCATTTAACCATGATGTCTGCCTCTTCAATCACCTTACCAGCAGGGATTGCACGACGAGAAGTGACGGAAACACCATACTTAATACGTGCTGCTTGCTCGTGTTCATTCATATCTCTCTCCGTAGAACCAAGGCTTTGCTGAACGGCCGTTGAATACTTTTTTATCAGTTCCATACCACGAGGTTCAACAGAAGCAACGTGGTCAGGTCCTATCATAGTGCGGTCAAGTGTAAAGTGTTTTTCAATAACGCAAGCTCCCAAAGCTACAGCAGCAGCGGGAATAACCACACCAGTATCATGAGAGGAATAACCTACCAGCGTTCCCAACTCCTTCTTGAATGTTTCCAATACACGGAGATTGACAAGCTCGTTAGGAACTGGATACATTGTAACAGCATGGAACACCATCAACTTGTCATTGAATTGCTTTATATACTCGACAGACGCCTTAATCTCCTCCATAGTGTGCATACCAGTAGAAAGGAAAATAGGTTTACCGTATTCAGCAACCTGTTTCAAAAGAGGATAGTCAGTAATGAACGGCGATGCCACTTTATGAATGGGCACATTTAATTGCTTTTCAATAAATTCGAAACCTGTCGAATCAAACCCACTAACCAAGAATTCCACTCCTTTATTATGTGTGTACTTCTGGAGTTCCAGATACTGTTCATCTGTAAATTCCAAGGCATGTTTATGCTCACCGTATGTTTTACCGAAAGCGTATGGTTTATTATACGGAACATCAAGAGCATCCTTGGTGTACATTTCTTCGATAGTACGCTTCTGCATCTTTATGGCATCTACACCTGCATGTGCAGCCGCGTCAATCATCTTCTTACAAAGATCAAGACTTCCATTATGGTTAATACCAATTTCTGCAATTACATAAGGCTCTTCTGACTCCCCAATCCAACGGTTGGGGCCGACTTGGATTCGTTTCATTTTTGTATATCTTCTATTTATGGTTAAGAACTTTATTGATGGCGTCCACGAACCAGGAAGTGGTGACACGCGGACGGGTTATTGCCGTTCCCGAAATGACAGCATAAGCACCAAGGCGCACAGCTTCCGCCGCTTCTGCTGGGGTATTGTAGCGACCTTCGGCAAAACAAGGAACTGCTATGTCTGCAACGATTTGCGACACGAGCCCATAATCTGGGCCAATATGAAGACCTTCAGTTTCGGGTGTATAGCCGCTCAGAGTTGTTGAGAGACAATCTGCACCATTATCCGCACATGCCTGAGCTTCATCGTAAGTTGCGATATCGGCCAGAACCAGACATCTATAACGCCGTTTCACCTCGGCGATGAACTGAGGCCCGGTCATATTCTCACGTTTTCGGAAAGTGCCATCAATGGCAATGATGTCACTGCCTGCATCTATCAGCTGTTCCACCTCTGCGAAAGATCCAGTGATGCACACCGTTCCATCAGGAAACTGGCTTTTGAGAAGCCCAATCACGGGAAGATGAGTGGCTTGTTTGATGGCACGCAGTTTCTCAATACCCTGTGTGCGTATACCCACGGCTCCACCCATTTCTGCAGCACGTGCGAAAAGAGCCATATACTCTGGCTTTGCATTAAAGGGGTCTTCGCCCTCAGACTGGCACGAAACAATCATGCCATTACGAAGTTGTTCAATGATGGGATTATTCATGTTTGCGAAGGATATATTCTGCATGTTCAAAGTCTTCAAGCGAATCAATATCCACTGTAGCATATTCATGATCGATAACCATTGGGTAGCTGTCGGAGTCGAAGATGACACCTTTGTCTATCAATGATTTCGATGTAATGTAGAGGAGACCGTTTTCGTAGTAAAGAGGTTCAAGATCCTGACTGCGCTGACCAATCTTGTAGTTCCATGGAAGGAAATGGTCATCACGGATACGGCCGAGTTTCTTTTCCAAACGAGAGACGGTGAACAGACTCTCTTTATTCTCGTGACAAATAATCTCCAACGCCTGACGTAACATACCTCTCGGACGTAATGGATTGGTAGCCTGAAGCAAGACCATGTAATCATAGTCTACCCCTAACTCTTGTATTACCTTAGAGGCATGAGATGTGACAGCTGCAGTGGAAACGAAGTCACCAGCCAGTTCTGCGGGACGGTCAATGATGATAGCTCCAGCATTGCGGGAGACCTCCTTTATTTCCGCATCGTCAGACGACATATAAACAGGAACATCTGGCAACTCATCCTTGGCAAAGATGATGGAATAATTGATGAGAGGAACATTCATCAACGGGAGAATGTTCTTTCGTGGTAACCGCTTCGAACCGCCACGTGCAGGAATTACAACTACTATCTTCATATTCATTTTAGTTTATCATATTTGAAATATTTTGTTCTTGAAAGATCAAGTGAGTAGGTTCGAACACTTGAAGGAATGTAGCGACTATAGTCGAGCGTCACGATTCTGCATCATGAAAGCAAACTCGTCTGCTCTCGCTGTTCCAAAAGTTCATATTTTTTCTATAAAATGGGCAGGCCCGCTGTTATTATTCTTGAGCCCTATCGGGAACAAGCGACCAGAGGTCACGCGAAACCTTTTTTCTTTTTATGTGAGACCCTGACAAGAATCTGCCCCGTGTTGATGTCCTTCTGTAATAAAATTACTATTGTTGCATTATTCATCTATTTCAAAATTCTCTACAAAATCTTTTTCAGACATATCGTCACCTTTTGTCAGCCCCTTGATAATTCTCAAATCTTGAAGTGTCAACTTGGGAAGCTTATTCTTTAGATTCTTTTCCTCAACAAAATTCCTAAACACGTTGCTGATATGCTTTGACATAGGGTCATCTGGATTCTTATCAAAGACAGACTGCAGAGACTTATACATATTCTGTAATATATCAGTATCTGGAATGATATCGTATTTTCTATAGAACCGAATCCTCTCAAACAACAGGCAGTGTGTTGAATATGCCCTCACTTGAAATTCCTCTCTTTCACGAATCAAAGATTCCATTCTTCTTACCCCTTCATTAAATAAACCGTCTGCTTTAGCCTTATCATTAATAACATTTGCCTGCCTTAGGAAATTTCGTGCAATGGCGTTCTTTACAAGATATGAGTTAGGAGACAAAGACTCTGCTTGCTGGAAATGATTCAAAGCTAAGTCAAAATCGCCATCGTATTGCTCAGAAAGTCCAACTTGCAACCAATAGTTGTAGTCATCATTATAATAGTTCTTTATGGAAAATAGCAGTTTTTTTATCCACTCATTTGTAAGGCCCAGCGGACGACGCAGTAGCCTACACTTCATAAGAGTTGATGCTATCTCATTCCAGTAACTATGATATCCGTCAACAACCTGAGGGGAAACGTACATTAGCACTTCTGCAATAAGTCTTACTCTTTTCTTATATGACACTTGCCCCAAAATATGCTGAACCAGAAATGAGTTACGTATTGCATATCCATTCTTTTCAGGGAAAAATGTGACATAATTCTCTATATTACCCATAATATTTTTGGCGTTCTCCCCATAAATTAAGAAATAGATTTCTCTAGGGAAAAACGGTAGATTCATTTTATAGAATATAGACAGTTGAATCAAGAAATTATGTTCCTCTTTATATTTGTCGGATAAACCAGAGTAGTTACTTATGATTCTATCTTGAAAGTGACGGCCATTGGTAATGCTATATAGAAATGACGAAACATCATTAAAAGCTTTAATTTTTTCAATTCTCGTGTTTTTATCATCTGCCTTTAAACTGCCCAATAGCCCTTTCTCATCTAACCTCTCAGCAATATTGGCCGCAAAACATTCATCAACGGTTTCTCCTGAAATAAGGATTTCCTCAAACCATGACTCTGAAACCAGACAATATCTTTTTCTAAAATGAGCATAAGACCTAGCAGCAGAGATAATGATTAGATTTCTATCCAAAGGGAATAGACTAACTAGGGCTCCAATCTCTTTGTAATAGAAACTTGCATCATCAATAATAAGAGCGACATTTGTTTCTTCTATATTCTTGATACATTTTGCAAAATATCTAATATCAAATTCTCTCCCGCAGAATTCATATACCGCAAAATTTTCATTTAATAGCGAAACCGCGATTCTCTTCAGATAAACCGACTTTCCTACTAAGGACTTGCCATAAAAAGCGTACATCAGTCTGGCTGAAGTTTTATTATCAGTTGCAACTTTTATTGAGGCTATTATGTTTTCCACATCGGGGTTAATGAAATCCCAGTCAAAAACAATATCTTTATAACAAGGATAGTCGCCAAAATATAATTCGGACTTAAAGGATGTAGAAGAAGTTTTTTCTCTTTCAAATTTATGCCTTACGTTCAAAAAACCTTTTATATCGTTTTTCTTTTCATTAGACAATGTGGTCGGTGCAAGCGTCAATAAATGATTAGCAAACTCTTCCGCAGACCAATCAATAATTGTTGCACCAATACTCTTGGCTCGTGTCTTGAAAATGACTGAAGGCTTGGGATTGATATAAAACAATTGCCCGTGGATTGTTTTATCTGAAGATGTTTTGAATAGCTGGATATAATAATCCTGATTTATTTCATTCATCTCCGTCCCAATGATAACAAAATTATCAACTTGCATATCCTGAGCGAAACTGCTAAAGCGATAATCCGTAGAATGGAGCATGGAGTCCACGTATTGGCTATGAGAAAAAACGATTCTACCGTCTGTATTCCGAACACAACCATGCAACTTAATGTATTCTGTCTTATTAGCTTTGGAATACTCTTTTTTTCGTTGGCTATTTTGAACTATATATTTATTACAGCACTGAGAATTTTCAACAACATCGTCTATATTCACTGTATAAACCTTCTTCCAATTATCGAATGACAGTATGGTCTCATGATAATCCTGAGGACGAAATCCGGCTAAATGCTCTACTATAAAATCCTTCAACCGATATTCTGAGATCATAGTTGTAGCAAATGAGCATACATCAGAGAGACTGGCTTTAGAAAGTTCATCGAATTCGTCTTGTGTTTTACCAATACCCAACAAATCCTCAACAATGAGCATTTTAAGCTCATCGCCAAAGGGAATCTTTTCACCAGACTCCCTTGTTGCGCCTAAAGAGAAACCTGCACCCGTGAATAATACCGGGCTACCCGATATCAAACAGCGATCTAGTTTCTTGATGTCATCAGGATTGATTGTACTCATATGATTGAAATTGCTTGTAAACTGTCACTTTAGACCCGTTCTATACAATCTATTGATTTGTGATAATCAGTTCTGCCGCTTTTTGTTTCAGCTCTGTACGTTCCACATCTGTAAGAGGGAGTGACAGGAGGCTGGCAACGAAACGACGATAGTAGGTTATCAACTGTGGCGTTCCTTCAATAACGCGTTGACATGACTCTTGCCGACACCGCAATGAGCACGGAAATCATTGTGAGTCATCCGATGGCGTTTCAGGATTGATGCGACGAACATCCCGAACGACTGACATGCAGGATCAATGCGTAACTGCTCTGCCATGTAATAGGGTCGGCCTTTCGGCCTCCGCTCGGCTCAAAGAGACGCTTGACCCTTCAAGCGCTCGGCCCCGCTCGGCGCTCTGCGACGCTTGACCTTTCAAGAACGGGACGCTCCACACTGGAGAATATTATTAAAAAATTGAATAAGAAAATTATAAAAAGTATGTATGCACTCTTAGAAGTACACCTTGTAGCAGCTGTAGTTTTGTTGTACCTTTGCCCCCGCAATAGTACTTACACTGTAAACATCGTGCAGTCTTCAAATAATTTTATATTAAAAAATGCCTCTCTCTAACGCAGAAGGCTGTAAATGTCATACATTCAGCGACTTTCATTGAGTGGCATTTTTCTGAAAGTGCGTGTCTGAGTGGCATTTTCTATAGTGGGAAATCTGCCAGCAAAGGCTCCAAGGTGAGGTCAAAGTTGAAAGGTGAGAGTTAAAAGTTGAAAGGTGAGAGTTGAAAGGTGAGAGTTGAGAGTTGAGAGTTCTTGAAGGGTCAAGCGACCAAAGGTCGAGCGCTTCAAGTGTGGAGCGTTGCAAGCGCCGAGCGGAGAGTTGAAAGGTGAACAACGTGGGCGATTCCCATTAAGGGGAATTTATTTTCCCATTAAGGGGAAATCATTTTCCCATTGATGGGAAATGGTTTG
>JAEEGL015527203.1_pt1 | contig 14799 bp, 7 predicted proteins | sample 9134231 | NCBI WGS metagenome assembly JAEEGL01 (sample SAMN16246548, study PRJNA631951) | gut metagenome | biome: gut microbiome; feature: rumen; material: fiber-attached | host: Bos | place: Iran: Karaj | collected 2018-10 | reverse complement strand
AAAAGCCGATCCCGCAGCGGAGAACGCGGCGGCACTAGCGTCGGTGAAGACGGCGCTGGAAGGGATGACCTGGGATCTGGTGCAGGAAAGCGCCGGGGATGCAGATGCAGTGAAGACCGCGGTGGAAGCTCTGCTGACGGAGGATCTGCTGGACGGCGCGACGGCGGAAGTGACGGTAACGAGCTTCGAGGCTGCGACGGAAGGAACGGCGGAGCAGACTGCAGGGACGAATGGCAGCTACGCGGCAAGCATTGCCCTGAGCAAGGGCGAGGGCGAAGCCCAGGCAACGGAGATCGTAACCGTGATTGGCACGATCACCGCGACGCCATACACGATTCCCGAAGGAAAAGTGCTGGTGACCTTCCGACTCGTCGGTTCCTACCCTGCGGAGCAGGATGTTGATTTGAAGAAGTCCGATTATCGGCCGGACTATGTGACCTGGATACCCACAAAAACCTACCTGATAGACGAAAACTCCACCATGTACGATCTGTTTATCATGGCGACGAATGAAGCGGGACTGAACAGCGTCGGTGCGGACAGCAACTACGTAAAGACCATTTATGCTCCGGAGATCCTGACCGGGTACAAGCTCACCGACAGCTCCAACGGCAAATATTGCGGCTGGATGTACACCGTCAACGGCGTACACTCTGGAACCGGACTCCAGGGCTACAAATTCTCGGCTGATGAAAGTGTCATGGCAAATCGGACCGCAAACGTCGTATGGCACTACGTAAATGACTACCGTTATGAAACTTCCGATTGGGCCAGCGGCAGCCTGGGCGATGAGACCTATTGGGACAAGTGGTTGGAGGCACCGGATGTGGAACCCACAGCGGTGCCGGCAGCAAGCATCGAACTGGACCAGACAACTGCCTCCCTGGCGGTTGAGAGCACCCTCACCCTGACGGCCACCGTCCTCCCCACCTATGCGTATGACAAGACTGCAGCTTGGAGCAGCTCTGATGATAGCATTGCAACGGTAGCGGACGGCGTGGTGACCGGCGTAAAGCCTGGTACCGCGACGATCACCGCCAAGATCGGAGAGCTGACCGCGGTTTGCACGGTTTCGGTGAAAACGGTTCCCATTGAGGGCGTTGCCCTTGATCTAAGCGAGGCGACCATAGAAGTGGACGGCACCGTGACTTTGGCGGCAACGGTTTCTCCCGAGAACGCCACGGACAAGACCGTGACCTGGAGCAGCTCCGACGAGAGCGTTGCGACGGTAGCGGACGGCGTGGTGACCGGCGTGAAGGCAGGGACCGCGACGATTACCGCTAAGGCCGGTGAAGAAACCGCAACCTGCGTAGTGACAGTGAAAGACGCCGTGATTGCCGTGACAAAGGTCACATTGGACAAGACCGAGGCTTCCGTAGAAGTGGACGGTACCGTCACCCTGGCAGCAACGGTTTCTCCCGAGAACGCCACGGACAAAACTGTAACCTGGAGCAGCTCTGATAAGAACATCGCCACGGTTAAGGACGGAAAAGTAATGGGCGTTAAAGCCGGGACCGTGACGATCACTGCTAAGGCTGGGGATAAGACAGCGACCTGCTTGATGACGGTAACGGAGAAAGCCCCCGAAGAGGTCCCAGTTGATAAGATCATCATCAGCGAAGCCGACGGCACCCCCGTCGCAGCGGTTACTTCCGCTGTGGAGAACAACGTCGCGACCCTCCATGTTGAAGCGGATCGGCCTTGCATTGTGGTCGTGAAGGTCGGAGATACCTATGAGCGACTGGAGGCCACAAAGAACGGTAACGGCTATGACTTCAGCGTGAGCGGCTACAGCGGGGATATGGAATTCTATGTCCTACCTAAGGGCGACGTAAACGGCGACGGTATCGTCGATGGCAGCGACGTCACCAAGGCAAAAGCCGCTTATCTCGGCAAAACGACCCTGGATGAGCTGGGTGCTCTGGCAGCAGACATTAACGGGGACGGTCTGGACGGCAGCGACATCACCAAGATGAAGGCTGCTTACCTCGGCAAGACGACCTTGGATTGGTAAACGCACATGACAAAATCAATTATCAAACGCAGTTTGCCCCTGTGCCTCTGCCTGGTGCTGGCACTTTCCCTATGGGTGCCGGCAAAGGCAGCCTCCGGGACGGAATACAAGGCAATCCTGGAGGAGACGCTTGAGGACATCTATTTTACGGTCACCGACCCTATCTGCGGGAGCATCGGCGGCGATTGGGCCGTGCTGGCGCTGGCCCGGGGCGGATACCAGGACGAAGCCTGGTACGGCCGGTATCTCGACGCGGTTTGCACCGAAGTCAACAGCCTCAAGGGCGTAATGGATGACAGAAAGTATACGGAGTATTCCAGGGTAGTGATTGGACTGTCCAGCATCGGACAGGACGCAACAAAACTCAATACGGGGAACCAGGTCTATGACCTGGTCGCCCCGCTCCTGACCAAACAGAACAACGGGGAATATTGGGCAACCTGGCAGGGGAACACCGGCACAGCCTTTGCGATCATCGCTCTCGACTCACAGAATTACTTCAACAATGCCACCGGGAAGAAAACGAGGGCCGGGCTTCTGGATGCACTCCTGAACGAACAGGAAACAGACGGTAGCTGGAGCATTAACGGTGGCACGCCTGATATTGATACGACCGCTATGGCGCTGCAGGCTATGGCCCCCTACTATCTGAACCAGACGAAGTATGAGGCGCTGGGGACTTCTCACAGTTTTTCGCAGCTCCAAAGCAGCGTGAGCAAGGCCCTGACGTTCCTGAAAAGCAAAAAAGCCAACGATTACGGTTCTGTGGAGGCTTCCGCACAGGTGGTAGTGGCGCTGGCCGCCCTGGACCGTGATGCTGCAAATGATGCTGTGCTTGGAGACGCTCTTTCTTCGGTGCTTGCCTATTATAACGGCAACGGAGGTTTCCTTCATCTGAAAGACGGCAGCGACGGAGATAACCAAATGTCTACGGAACAGGCAGCCTATGCATTGGTTGCCTATGACCGTTGGAAGAACGGGAAAACCTCGCTTTATGACATGACAGATCGGGGGATGACAGCCTCGATCAGCGTGAGTGCGCCGAGTTCTGTCACCGTGAAACAGGTCGCCTCCGGCCGCCTCCAGATTACCAGCAGTGTTCCCTGTGTGGTTGTGGTGAAAAACGCAGACGGTACTTATGCTTGCCTGACGCCGGAAGGCAGCGGAAATACCCGTACCTTCCATACGATTCATGGGTCCGTAACAGTCGTGATCCGGGGTGATGCGAACGGAGACGGGCAGTTTGACGGCAGCGATATTACGCGCGCGAAGGCTGCCTATCTTGGGAAAACATACCTGGATGAGATTCATAAATTGGCGGCGGATGCCAACGGCGACAGATCTCTTGACGGCAGCGACATCACTAAGGCAAAAGCGGCTTATTTAGGAAAAACCAAACTAGATTGGTAAAAGGAGAGTGGAAGTAATGAAAAGATGGATCACGGCACTGTTGTGCATCGTCCTCTGCCTGGGGTTGTTGACTCCAGCTCTGGCGACAAACTCATTAGGCGTGACCTTCAAAGCGGTCCTCAGTGAAACCACGCTGAACGCGAGCGACAGCGAACAGACGGTTACACTGAAAATCAGCGGTTCTCCTGCTTTTGAAGCGGACTCATTTGAATATGAAGTGGAGTACCCGGCAGGATGGACAGCCAAGAGTATCGTCAGCGAAGACGTTACCATCTCCGGTGGCGACTACAACCTCAAATACGCTGACAACGTTTTGAAGCTGTTGTGGAACTGGGATTATTCGAGCGGGGACAATGCGACCCTTGCCGATATGGGAACCATTACCTTTACCGTTCCCGCAAATGCCGCTGCAGGCAGCTACACATTCAAGGTCTCCAGCTTCAACGTAACAAAGGACTTCGGAACAAAATGGGAAACCGGCTCTGAGCTGAGCGCAACGCTTACGATCAAGGATGCCGCACCTGCTACCTACACGGTTAAGTTCGCAGCTAACGGGGGCAGCGGGAGTATGAAGGCCCAGACCGTCACCGAAGGCGAAAAACTGACTTTACCGGAGAACGGGTTTACTGCCCCTGAAGGCAAGCAGTTCAAGGCTTGGGATGTGGGCGGCAAGGAATACGATGTGGGCGCTCAGGTGGCGATCACGGCGAATACCACGGTGAAAGCGGTGTGGGAGGATATTCCCGCCGTGACCTACACGGTGAAGTTCGCAGCCAACGGGGGCAGTGGGAGCATGAAGGCCCAGACCGTCATTGAAGGCGAAAAACTGACTTTACCGGAGAATGGGTTTACTGCCCCCGAAGGCAAGCAGTTCAAGGCTTGGGATGTGGGCGGCAAGGAGTACGCTGCGGGCGCTCAGGTGGCGATCACGGCGAATACCACGGTGAAAGCGGTGTGGGAGGATATCCCCGCCGTGACCTATACGGTGAAATTCGCAGCCAACGGGGGCAGCGGGAGCATGAAGGCCCAGACCGTCACCGAAGGTGAAAAACTGACTTTACCGGAGAACGGGTTTACTGCCCCCGAAGGCAAGCAGTTCAAGGCTTGGGATGTGGGCGGCAAGGAGTACGCTGCGGGCGCTCAGGTGGCGATCACAGCGAACACCACGGTGAAAGCGGTGTGGGAGGATGTCCCTACCTACACCATCAACTTCGATTCCGGCGATGGGACGGGGTCAATGGCTGATGCAAACACGGTAGCTGGAGACTACACCCTGCCCGAATGCAGCATCACAGCACCGGAAGGGAAGCAGTTCAAAGCCTGGAGCATAGACGGCAAAGAATATGCTGTCGGTGCTGTTATCACGATCAATGCAGATACTACGATCAAGGCAGTATGGGAGGATATCCCCGTTACTTATACGGTGAGCTTTGATGCCAACGGCGGCATGGGAACTATGGCCGATGTTGCGGTCAATGCCGGTGACTACACACTGCCGGAGTGTGGCTTCACCGCTCCCGAAGGCATGGAATACAAAGCCTGGCAGATCGGCGAGGACGAGTACCTGCCCAGCAACATCTATAAGGTCGAAGCGGATACAGTCGTGATCGCCCTGTGGCAGGAAGCTCCGGTTGTGCTTGAAACCGTTGCGACGCCGAAGATGCCCAGGTCCGGAGAATTCAGTGGCACGAAGACCATCACCATCACCTGTGCGACCCCAGGTGCAGAGGTCTATTTCACCATTGATGGCAGCACTCCCAGTGCAGCCAGTATGCGCTATACCGGGCCTTTCGCTATCTCCGCAACCACCACGATCAAGGCCATTGCTATCAAGTCCGGCATGAACGATAGTGAAATCGCTTCCGCAACCTATACGCTCTATTCCGGCGGTGGCGGCGGAGACTGGTATGGCGGTACCATCCGCGTCACCATGCGTTTGGTTGGCGCTGAACTTGCCAAGCAGGACGTTGATCTCGGCAAAAACAGCTACCTCCCCGCCTATGTGACCTGGCTCTCCACAACCGCCTATACGATGAACGAGGGCGCTACGGTCTATGATCTGTTCGTCATGGCCACGGCCCAGGCCGGTATCCGCAGCATTGGCGCGGATAACAACTATGTGGAAACCATCTTCGCCCCGTCTATCCTGGGCGGTTATGAACTCAGCGAGTTCACCAACGGCAAGCGTTCCGGCTGGATGTACACCATCAACGGCATACATCCGGGCTTCGGTCTCAAGGATCAGATGCTCCGGGACGGCGACACAGTCATTTGGCACTACGTCAACGACTACAGCTATGAGGTTGCGGATTGGACCAGCGAAGGCCAGTGGCAGGCCCTGGGCGACGGTACCTACTACAACGGCTGGCTGAAAGCGCCGGATTACTTCGGCGGCAAGTCAGGAGAAACTAAGGAAGAAGAGAAGAAAGAGGACACCGCCCGCTTCGAAAACGGCGTGGTAATCCTGGAGGCTAAGACGGAATCCGGCACTGCCTTTGCACAGCTGGACAAGGAGACTGCCGAAACCGGCCTGAAGCTCTCCAAGAACAAGGATGAAATGACCGTTCGGATCGAGAATAAGAGTGCCAGCCGGATCATCCTCAGCGTTGATCCCGACGCCATGAAGGTCATTGCGGACGCTGCGGATGCGCTCCGCATGGAGACCGAAAAGGGCTGTGTCACGTTGGACAGCGCCGATGTGGCCGCACTGGCAAAGAACGGGCAGGAAGTGCGGATCGTAGTGGAAGATCAGTCCGGCGGCGCGGAGACGGTGACCGTTACTGTCGGCAACAAGGTTGCGGACATTTCGCTGCAGGTCGAGCTGCCCGCTCCGAAGGACGGCCAGGTGCTGGTCCTGGTGAACGCGGACGGCACGGAAAAAATCATCAAGAAGTCCGTCGTGGAGAACGGAAAAGCCTGCGGAGAGATCCCCAACGGTGCGGTGGTGAAGGTCGTTGCGAACAAAAAGGCCTTCAAGGATGTAAAGGACAGCGATTGGTTCGCTTCCGCTGTGGATTTTGCCAGCAGCCATGAACTGTTCCAGGGTGTGGGCGATGGAAATTTTGCACCGAAGTCCCCCATGACCCGCGCCATGCTGGTGACTGTGCTGTACCGCCTGCAGGATGAGCCGGTGACCTACGGAACGGCAAGCTTTAGGGATGTGCCCGCAGATGCCTGGTATGCAGATGCCGTGGCCTGGGCCGCCGCAGAAGGCATCGTTATGGGCAACGGAGACGGCTTCGCGCCCAACGACAACATCACCCGTGAGCAGATCGCCACGATCCTGTACCGGTATACACAGTACCTGGGCCTTGACGTGAGCGCCAAGGGCAGCGTGAGCCGGTTCAGCGACGGCGGCAAGGTCTCGGGCTGGGCGGCGGACGCCATGGCCTGGGCTGTGGAAGTTGGCCTCTTCCAGGGCGATGACAGCAACTGCCTGAACCCTGGCAGCAACGCTACCCGGGCAGAAGTCGCAACCCTGATGCAGCGCCTGGTGAAGATGCTGGTGCTGAAGTAAGAACAAACGCTCACCGCCTCCCGATCGCGGAGGCGGTGAGCGCCGGAAACTTGATTTGGGACGCGGTTTTTCCGCGTCCCAAATAGGACTTTACAGAGGGGTGGAGAGAATGAAAAGAGTCCTGTGTTTGGTTTTGATCTTGACCTGTATACTCGCGCTTGCCGTTCCCGCTTCAGCCGCAAAGGAGCCGGATCTGCAGGCCTTGGTGAACGGAACGGCAAAGTATATGCTTTCCGCTGTTCCAAAGCCGGAACTTGGCTCCATCGGCGGAGAATGGGCCGTTTTGGGTCTGGCCCGGAGCGGCTATGCTGTACCGGATGGGTACTTCGAGGAATACTACGGCAGGATTATCCAAGATGTACAGGCGGTGCAGGGGGTCCTGCACACTAGAAAGTATACGGAGTATGAACGGGTCGTCGTTGCCCTTTCCGCCATAGGGAAGGACGCGCGGGACGTGGGGGGATATGACATGCTGGCCCCCTTGGGGGACTATGACAAGACCGTCTGGCTGGGGATCAACAGCGCGATATGGGCGCTCATCGCCCTTGACTCTGCAAATTATCCCATGCCGCAGAACCCGGAGGCGGAGACTCAGGCCACGCGGCAGATGTACATCAATTATATACTCGCGGAGGAGTTGGATGAAGGGGGCTGGACCCTGGACCGCCGCACTTCCGCCGATCCTGCCAACCCGGATATCACGGGAATGGCGCTCCAGGCCCTTGCGAAGTATCAGGACCAGCCAGAGGTGGCGGCGGCCATCGACCGGGCTCTCACCTGTATGAGCAAGAAGCAGAACGCCCAGGGCGGTTATTCCAATTCGGACGGCGATTCCAATCTGGAAAGCGCGGCACAGGTGCTCGTGGCCCTCTGTGAGTTGGGGATCGGATGGAACGATCCTCGCTTCGTGAAGAACGGCAGCACCCTGCTGGATAATGTTCTTACCTTCCGTACCGCCTCCGGGGGTTTCTACCATGTCGCAGACGGATCCCTCCGGGAAAACGAGAATAATCAGATGTCGGCGGAGCAGGGGTTTTACGGCCTGGTCGCTTGCCTGCGCTATGAAAAGGGAAAGAACAGCCTGTACCGCATGACCGACGCCATTTCCATCGGGGACGCCCCCGCTGTGGAAGAACGTGCGCCGGGTACGGGGCTTGCGAATAAAAATAAGGACGTGCAGCCCAAGGCGGTGACGAAGCCGGGGATCACCTTCGGGGATATCAAAAACAGCCCCAACAAGGCGGCCATCGAAGCTCTGGCGGCCCGGGAGATCATCAACGGGATGGGCGATGACAGCTTTGCCCCCAATGCCACCATGACGCGGGCGCAGTACGCGACCATCGTGGTGAAAGCCCTGGGCCTGACACCAAAGGCAGGCGGCAAGTTCAAGGACGTAGCGGCAAACGCCTGGTATGCGGCGTATGTGGGAACTGCAAACGCCTACGGGATCGTGAACGGCAGATCCGACACAGAGTTTGATCCGGAGGGGACCATCACTCGGCAGGAGGCTGCCGTCATGACCGTCCGGGCGGCGAAGCTCTGCGGCCTGGATACGGCTGTCGGAGATGCGGCGGCTAACAATATTCTGTGTGATTACATGGATTACCGCACCATCGCTTCCTGGGCGAAGGAGGCCATGGCGTTCTGCTATGACAATGAGCTCCTGGATACATCGGCAATGAACGCGGAGCCGACGCGGGAGATCCTCCGCTGCGAGGTGGCGGAGATGCTGTACCGGATGCTGGTCCTGGCCAATCTGATCTGAGGAGATGACCGTGCTGAGACGAATATTGCCGCTGCTGCTGGCGCTGCTTCTGCTCCTGGTATTGCCCGCCTGCGGAGCAAAAAGCGATCCCGCCGCGGCGCCAACGCCGGAGGGAGGCTTCAAGGAGGAGGACATCGCCTACTCCGAGAGCCAGGGCATGGAGCTGAATCCCGAGACCGGCAGGGACAAATACCTCACCGACCCGGTCCCAGAGGGGAAGCCATTACCCGTGGAGCCCCAGGATGCGGAGGTCACGGATACGGAATGCCACTGCATTCTCTCCATCGACTGCAAATCCATACTGAACAATATGGACAAATGCAAAGAAAATAAGCGGGAGCTGGTGCCGGAAGACGGCTGGATTTTGGAGCCTACCGAGGTAGTGTTCTTTGAAGGAGAATCTGTCTTTCAGGTTCTGAAGCGCACCTGCAAACAGCAGAAGATCCATATGGAGTTTGAGGATACCCCCATCTACAATTCAGCTTATGTTGAAGGAATCCACAATCTTTATGAATTTGACGTGGGTAATCTCAGCGGTTGGATGTACAGCGTCAACGGCTGGTATCCCAATTATGGCCCTTCAAGATATGCTCTGAAGGACGGAGACGTGGTGGAGTGGCGTTATACCTGCGACCTGGGCTTTGACGTGGGCGGCGGGTATGCCGTGGGCGGCACGATTGAAACAGATTGACAGAAAGAAGAAATACGATGATTCAGAGTACTAATTTCCCCCTCTCAACCTACTGCGTGGAGCCCTATGGAGGCTGGGAGGAGATAAGCAATCAAGTGAAGATGCTGGGCTTGGACGGTCTGGAACTGATTGCCGACCCGGACAATCTGGCGGATGACATCCCCCTTTCCCTGGTGGCGGGATACCACATGACTTTTTATGTGGATTGGCTGGATTATTGGCGTCAGGATGATGCGGCGCTCATGCACAAGTTTGGTTCCTGGGAGACAGTGAATGAGGTCTACCGCGGGACGAAGCCGGAGGACCTGCTGCGGCATTTTCGGGAGGATCTGGCCCTGGGTATCCGGCTGAAAGCGCCTTATATGGTCTTTCATGTCTCGGATGTATCTCTGGAAGAAGGGTATACTTACCGCTGGCTGCATACGGACCGGGAAGTCCTGGACGGGGCGATCGAGTTCATTAACATCCTGCTGGACGGGGTGGAACCCACCTTTGATTTCCTGGTGGAAAACCAATGGTGGCCGGGCTTCACCTTCACAGACCCCGAAAAGACGGAGTGCCTTCTGTCCCGCATCAATTACCCCCGCGTGGGAATCATGTTGGACACCGGTCACCTCATGAATACCAACTGGAGAATCAAAAGCCAGCGGGATGGCGTCAAGTACATCCTGAACATGATAGAAAAACACGGGGAGCTGGCAAAAAGCATCTACGGTCTGCACTTCCACCAATCCGTCAGCGGAGCCTACTGCCGCAAGAACGTAGGGAAGCTCCCGGAGGATTTCCCCCTGCCATACAACAATGAGTTCGGGCGCAACTACGGGCATATCCTGCAGATCGACCGGCACCGGCCTTGGACAGACCCAGACTGTGTACGCATCATCGACCGCGTGGAGCCCAAGTATCTCACCCATGAACTCAGCTCAGGTCCCCGCCGCAGTCAGTTGGGAGCGGTCCGGCGTCAGCTTGGCACGATCCGACGCGGACGGGAAAACAAATAAGCATTGGGGAAGAGATGATCAACCGAGATACTTTTTCCAGCTACCACCCGCTGGTGAACTTTCTGTACTTTGCCCTGGTGCTGGTCTTCGGGATGTGCTTCATGCATCCGGTCTGCCTGGTGATCTCCCTGGGCAGCGCCACGGCGTACAATCTTTATCTCAAAGGGAGAAAAGGGCTTCTTTTCTCCCTTCGTTTCCTGCTGCCCATGATGCTCTTGGCGGCGATCCTGAATCCGGCTTTCAATCATGAGGGCGTCACCATTCTGGCCTACACCCCCAACGATAACCCCATCACCCTGGAGAGCCTCATCTACGGTGTGGCCTCCGCCGCCATGCTGGTGAGCGTGGTGCAGTGGTTTTCCTGCTATAACGAGGTCATGACTTCAGACAAGTTCGTGTATCTCTTCGGACGGGTCATCCCGGCTTTGAGTCTGGTCCTGAGCATGACCCTCCGGTTCGTGCCGAAGTTCACCGCTCAGCTGAAAACAGTGCGCACCGCTCAACAATGTGTCGGGCGTGATGTGAGCAATGGCGGCATCGTTCAGCGGATGAAGCACGGGATCACCATCCTGTCCATTCTGGTGACCTGGAGCCTGGAGAACGCCATCGAGACCGCGGACAGCATGAAGAGCCGGGGTTACGGCCTGCCGGGGCGGTCTGCCTTCTCCATTTACCGTATGGACAGCCGGGACCGATCTGCCTTGCTTTGGCTGGGCTTCTGCCTGTGGTATATCGTATTCGGCTGGATCAGCGGCGGCTTGGAGTTTCGCTACTATCCCTCCATCAAAGGGGCGGGCTTCATGCCGTTCCCCGTGAGTTTCCTGCTGGTCTACCTGGCCCTGTGTTTGACGCCCCTGATCCTGAACGGAAGGGAGGATGTGAAATGGAAGCGTTTACGATCCGGGACCTGAGCTTCGCCTATCCGGAGCAACGGCAGGACACCCTTTCGCATCTTTCCTTTTCTATCCCCCAGGGGCAGTTCGTCACCCTCTGCGGTCCCTCCGGCTGTGGGAAGAGCACCTTGCTCCGACAGTTCAAAACGGTCCTGGCGCCTGCGGGGTATCGGCGGGGAGAGATCTTGTTTGAGGGGACGATTTTGCCAGAAGTCAGCCATCGGGATCAGAGCTCCCGCATCGGCTTCGTGCAGCAGTCTCCGGAGAATCAGATCGTGACGGATAAGGTCTGGCATGAGCTGGCCTTCGGGCTGGAGAGCCTGGGGTATGATACCCCCACCATTCGCAGCCGGGTGGCGGAGATGGCTTCCTTCTTCGGCATCCAGACTTGGTTTTATAAGAATGTGACGGAGCTATCCGGCGGGCAGAAGCAGCTGCTGAACCTGGCCTCCATCATGGCCATGCAGCCCTCCGTCCTGATCCTGGACGAGCCCACCAGCCAGCTTGACCCCATTGCCGCCTCGGACTTCCTGGCCACCATCGGCAAGGTGAACCGGGAATTGGGCACTACGATCCTTTTGACGGAGCATCGCCTGGAGGATGCGTTCCCGCTCTCTGACCGTGTTCTGGTGATGGACAGGGGGAGGCTTAGCGCGGACGGGACGCCCAGCGAAGTGGGAGAACTGCTCCGGGGCAGTGGTCACGGGATGTTCCTGGCAATGCCCACCGCCATGCGGGTATGGGCCAGCGTGGAGGAAGATACAGCCCCCTGTCCCATCACTGTCCGGGACGGGCGGGATTGGCTGACGGACTACGCAGAGCGGCATCCCCTGGGTATGATCCCGGAGGAAGAGGACGCGGCTGCATCGGAGGAAACCGCCATTACCCTGGAGGACGTGTGGTTCAAATACGAAAAGGACCTGCCCGACGTGGTAAAGGGCGTCAGCCTCACCGTGCAGAAGGGGGAGTTTCTGGCCCTGCTGGGCGGGAACGGCACCGGTAAGACCACAACACTTTCCCTCATCGGCGGCCTGCAGAAGCCCTATCGGGGAGAAGTAAAGCTGAATGGCAGGGTAGGCACCCTGCCGCAGAATCCGCAGACCCTCTTTGTGAAAAAGACGGTCCGGGAGGATCTGTTCGAGATCTTCCGAGGTATGAAGCTGGAAAAGAAGTATCAGGAGAACCGAGTAGCCAGAGCCGTGCAGCTCTGCCGCCTGGAGGAGCTGCTGGATCGTCATCCCTACGATCTCTCCGGGGGCGAACAGCAGCGGGCAGCTCTGGCCAAGGTATTGCTTCTGGACCCGGAGATCCTCCTTCTGGACGAGCCCACCAAGGGCCTGGACGCGGAGTTCAAGCAGATATTCGCCGTGATCCTGAAAACCCTCCAGCGCCGGGGCGTCACCATCTTCATGGTAAGTCACGATGTGGAATTCTGTGCCGAGTACGCGGACCGCTGCGCCCTGTTCTTTGACGGGAATATCGTCTCCCAGGGGCGGCCAAGAGAGTTTTTCTCCGGCAACAGCTTCTATACCACCTCCGCCAACCGCATGGCCCGGAGTCAGCTGCCCGAAGCGGTGACGCCCAGGGACGTCATGGCCGCCTGCGGAGGGAGTCTGCCCCGGTCGCCGGAGCTGCCGGAGGAAACGCCGCCGCTCCCGGAGCCGGCGGAGGACAGCGCCAACGCCAAACCGAAAAAGCTGCCCTTATGGCGTATCCTTCTGGCTGCCTTCAGCGGCATTGGGGCAATCATTCTATTCATCCATACTCTTTCCCACCAGGATCTATCTTCTCTCATCACAAAAGACGGCCTGACGGCAGCGGCGTGGCAGGATATCCCACTCTATCTCCTTCTGGTGGCATGCCTGCTGATCTGCGCCTTCTCCCTCAGCCGGAAAGCGCCCCAGCCGGTGCGGGCACAGACGCCTAAGGAGAAACGGAAGCTCTCCAAACGGACGCTGGCCGCCGCAATCTCTATCCTGCTGTTGATCCCTCTGACCATCTTCATCGGCGCGTACTACCTGGGCGGAAGACAATACTATCTCATTGCCGTTGTGATTCTCCTGGAAACCATGCTGCCCTTCTTCCTGGTGTTTGAGGGGCGAAAACCCCAGGCCCGGGAGCTGGTGGTGATCGCCGTCCTTTGTGCCATCGGCGTGGTTGGCCGCGGTGCCTTCTTCATGCTGCCCTCCTTCAAACCGGTGCTTGCCCTGGTGATTATCTCCGGCGTAGCCTTCGGCGGGGAGGCGGGCTTTCTGGTCGGCGCAATGACCATGGTAGCCTCCAACGTGTTGTTCGGACAAGGGCCTTGGACGCCCTTCCAAATGTTCGCTGCGGGGATCATCGGCTTCCTTGCCGGTGTGCTATTCCGAAAGGGCCTGCTGCGGCGAAGCCGGGTATCCCTGTGTATCTTCGGGGCCATCGCCACGGTGGTGATCTATGGCGGCATCATGAATCCCGCCGCTGCCCTGATCTACGCCAGGACCCTCAACTGGCAGTTGCTTCTTTCCTACTATGTTTCTGGCATCCCCGTGGATCTTGTCCACGCCACGGCCACAGTATTGTTCCTTTGGTTTGCCGCGGAGCCCATGCTGGAGAAAATGGATCGAATCAAGGTGAAATATGGGCTATACGATGGATAGAAAGCAATAGTAAACAGAGCAAGTTATGCATATATGCCATTTCTGCGAGAACAAAAGCACATAAACGACCTTTGAATGTCACAAAACTCTTTTCGCGTGGTGTTATAGACAGCTTGAATTGACACGGATTGGAATTCGTTTCGAAACCGACATACAACTCCGTTTAATGGAGGTGAAAGAAATTAGAGAGAAATAGGTGGTATAACTGAATCACAGACCTGGCTCTTCGATAACGAAGAGTCTGGCTTTAGGATCAGATCCGATACCTGAACGGAAGGTGCAGATAGCCTTGAGGCCGTCTGCACCTTCTTGTTTTTTCCTGTATTCTCTTTTTATTCCGCTGCGCTGCAGAGGTCCCCCCGCACCTCCGATCAGATCCAGCCTAAGAAATCTGATTGGAGGTACATAAGATGCCGGACAAAAGGAGCATCTATACACTAAATAAAAAGGACCCGGAGGCTATCGTTTACACCGACGCCGACAGACGAATCATCCGTCTGACCCGCGCCGATTTCGATACGGAGGCAGATTTCCTCAAGTGGAAAGCCTGGTCCGATGCAAACTACCACACCGAAGAAAAGGGCGATCATGTGGAGGAAAACCACACCGCACCTATAGACGAAAAGACGGGCGCTGCGGATGGCCCGGAGGTCATCATTGAGCAGCGGATCGAAAAGCAGGCCCAGGATCAGTATGCCGCCGAGACGGTGATCCGCATCAAAGGCCAGCTCACAGAAAAGCAGTTTCGCCGTCTCTGGCTTCACTATGTGGAAGGGCTTGACGTGGAGGAGATCGCCAGGCAAGAGGGCAAGGGCCATTCCAGCATTTCCGAGAGCATCAGTGAGGCAAAGAAGAAAATTTCATCTTTT